>Ga0070754_10001400_pt1 | contig 19399 bp, 29 predicted proteins | sample VirMetDEL_Sep_01_FD_75181 | JGI IMG/M metagenome (GOLD analysis project Ga0070754, IMG submission 75181) | Aqueous microbial communities from the Delaware River and Bay under freshwater to marine salinity gradient to study organic matter... | ecosystem: Environmental > Aquatic > Marine >... | reverse complement strand
ATCATCATTCTCAGGACGCTCGTCTATAAGTGTAGCCATTATCAAACTCCGTGATTTCTCATTATGGAGGTGTATTGTATGTAAGGGTTCGGTTAGGAGTTTTCCTTACGCTCTTGTTGTACCCTCTGTTCGCGCTGTTTAGCCCATTTCCTTGAGGCTTTCCATGATGATCCATTGATAGGGTCAATATGAACACGAATAGGAGATACAATTTTTTTTGCAGTCTTACCGCATGAAGGACAAACAATAAACTTAGTATCGGAAGACCGTAAGCTTTCAGTAGTATGTCCTTCAGAACATTGGAAGTCAAACAATAAGGCCACTTAGGCGGCCTCTTCGTTTTCTTCAAGTTCTTGTTCATTTGCTTGCTCTTCCGCTATATCTATTTGAGACTCTAAGTTAAGTAGATTCGCTATTATAGATAATTGACCTTTACGGAAACACAAGTCTTCTAAGTCTTTAGTGACTTCTACGGAATTAATAATTACCGCGTTGTTTTTTAAATCTTCCATCAGTTGTTTCCAACCTTCTGAACGGAATACTTCTCTAAAGTTACGATAATATAATTCTAGTTTTGGGTCAGCCATACTGTTTCTCCTTTATGGACAGTAATTTAAGTTAATGTACATATCTATTATACCATGTTTTTAACTTAAAGTCAAGCTTTATTTTCTTTTTTCTTATCTTTTTTTACATTAAAGATTGTATCAAAGTTCTGATCAAACTTCTTTTTATCCGTAGGGCGTTGTGTACTACCTTTGCCTCCATGTGTTTGACCATTCATTTTTTACTTTTCTTTTTAGCCGCTTGTTTCTTTCGGTAAGCTTTTCTACCTGCCTCGTCTCGCAAAGCTTGTATAGCGGCTTCAGATTGCTTCTTAGTTAGTGGCATAGAACGTGCGCGTTTAGCTACTGGTTTCTTTTTCTTAGCAGGTGGTCTTCCAACTTTACTACCATATGTACCTTTACCTTGTGGCATAAGTGCCTCCTATTACCATTTTGATTTATTTGCCCAATATGCCGCAGACATCTTACCTTTAGCGATGTTCTTAGCGTGTCTTGCTTTAAAAGATTTACGTCTTGCTTTTTCCGATGCAGTCTTGGGATTTGCTCCTGCACCAGAGACACCTTGTTGACCATAACGAATAGTCTTTATTTGATCACCTGACTTTGCTACAACCACATGAGATTTAGTTGGGTGATTAGGAGTACGCTTAGGTTTGTTATAACCACTAACTCCTGCTCTTTCTAACCTAGAGTCTTTAGCCATTAGTTAGCCCTCTCTTTAATGGCTACCTCTCGTTCCTTCAAGAGTTGTTTGGATATTTCAAGACGCTTCTTAAATTCTTTGTCGTCCTGATCTCCTGAGTGAATATTAGTAGTGACAGCTTTAATTCTGTCAATCTCCAACTCTTGTGGAATAACCTGAGTTTCCATTGCCATCTTCTGCGCCCTAGACTGAGACTCTTGTGCTTGTCCATTGAGTGCCGCTGTTTGTGCCGCTTGGAAAGCCAACTCAGCTTGTTGTGCCTGTTGCTGTGCTTGCTGTGCTTCAGGGTTAGGCTGATTAGCTTGATCAAGTAAAGCAATAAGTTCTTCACGATTAGCTAGGTTCATGTTGTCAATAATAGAAGTGACTAGTTTAGGATACATGGGTGTATCAGGAGACATTGTTTGTAGTAACTGTACAAGCTGTGTAACTTCGTACTCACGAGCAATAATACCTAAAGAACTAGACGTATGGAACTTATAGTCAGCTACTGGGTACATTTCAGGTTCAAACTGCATATAACGCTAAGCAGACTTTGTTACGAAAGGAATAAGGAATGATTCTTGGAAGTTTATCAATGTACGCTTATGTCTCTTGATAATAGCACCAAGGGACATAGAGACACCTGCGGCAGTTGACTCACCATTGACTGATCCTGCGATACCTGCTGAATCAATAGCACCTGTGGCTGTCTGTACCATAGTTTGAAGTGCTTGAGCCTGTGCAAAGGTAATTTGATTGACATTACCAAAGTTAAATGGCTGTAGGACTTCACGAGGATCGCCATTAGTTAATATAACTTTTCCCGGCTGTATACTGGGCTTAGAGCCTCTAGGCATACGTGAGGCATCCATTGCAAGCATAGGGTGTATAGTAAGGGATAGAGCATCAATTCTAGCGCGTAGTTCTGTGTCTAAAGCCTTTTGTGAGTTATACCCTTTCTCACATACTCCTCTGCCCCAGAAACGGCTAGGAACGACATCCCAAGGGAATGCAACAACAGGACGATCCTGCATCATGTAGGGGTTTCTTTCCGCTTTAAGAAGAACACCGCTGTTAGCAATAACAACCATAGCCTCTACATAATAGGAATCATCCTCATCTCCCTCATCATTATCCATAAGGGAAACTTCTATGTCTTCAATTTCTTCTTCGTCATCTTCTAATCCTGACTCTTCGGCTTTCTTAAGCAAGTGAGCAGGGACTAAACCATAATACTTAGTTAGACGTACTTTGTCCTCAGAGAATGAGGTTAAGTCTTGATCTGGTTCCAAATTAAAGTCAGTCTGTGCTTGACTGATAGGCTCATCACGATAAACACCCTTTTCCTGTAGTTGTTCTACTAGGTGACTAGAAACAAACTCATCAACAGCACAACCTAAAGCTGAATCAATGTCTGTTGCTACAGGGTCTATTAGGAAGTTTTGTGGCATTACAGGACGTAGCTTAACACAAGTACGATCTTTAATGGTAACACCTACTGCCTGTAACTCACCACCCATCATTGGCTGAGATGCAGGAGCCATTTCCTTTTCTTCCTCTAGGACAATCTCTGCAATACCTGTACCAAACACAGCGGCATTGATTAAGCACTCAGCGACACCCTTACGTACTTTATTCTTTTTAAAGTCTTCATCAAGGTGTGTACGTAACATTGCAATGTCAGCACTTTGTTGATCGTGTATATCATCACGTATATCAAACCACTTACCACGACCAAAGGTAGCTTCCTCTAGTTCCGCTACGGAGGACTCAACCGCCTGTTGCAGTGCAGGGGAAATAATCTTAGACCTTTCGGATTCTCTTGTTCGGTCTTGGGAGGACCACTGTCCTCTCCATAACCTGTAATACTCTTCAAACTTATCGGAATAATTGGCTTCATAATGATCTCTCCAATTATCACATTTGTCCATTACCCAACCTTCTAGGTCTTGCTCTATAGAGAAACTTTCTTTATCTTCTAACATAGTTAATACCCTGCGTATTTATCTAAGTATTCGTAGTCCTCGTCCTCATAGTCATAAGCATAGGATACTTTTGCTAACTGATCTATATATGCTAATGAGTCTATTAAGTCGTCATGGACTAATGGGTTGGGGAATTGAAACAACTCATCAAGAAACTGACTGTTCCATTTACCTTTGTTTAGTAATATACTGCCGTGTTCAAAGCGGCCTTGTAATGCCCAAACTATACGATCTATTTTCTTTTTATTACCATGTGTTAGTTCTTCAATCCTGAAAAACCTTTGATTCTTTTTCATCTCGTTGTTTAGATAAGGAAACACTGCATTCTTAAGTGCACCCTTCTCAATACCTACAGCTACTGGTCGGTAGTCTCTGACTGCTTCAAAGATACGTCTGGCGGTCTCTTCAACACCCCACCGCCCATGTATGATATTAGCAACCCACCATCCTTCCGTACCTGCCTTAACCACAGAAATTGCCGTTTGGTCAAGCCTCTTGGTTTTGGTTGTGACCTTAGAAACTTCAGCAAAACCTGCCAAATCGACAGCAATGTAATACTCACCATCTGAAGGTTCTTCCTCACTAAACTTGACGTTTTCTTCCTTAAAGAGTTCACTATCATTTGCCTCAAAGGAAGCCATGAACTCCTGTCTGAACGAAAAGGAAGACATTGACTTCTTAGCCGCTTCAATCTCTTCTGGGTCTAACAAGGGGTTATCATAACTTGTAAAATGAAAACCTGTAAACGTAGGATCATCCGACACACAGGCATAAGTATATAGTTCGTAGAAGTGATTACGTCCCATAGGAGTCCCTATGAATAACGCATCACCCTTTTGGTCAGCCAAAGAAGGGCGTAGTATCTGCTCCCAAACCTCTGGCTTCATGTCAGCGTACTCATCCATTACTAGGAACTTGAGGCTGACACCCCTCATTGTCTCTGGTCTATCCGCACCCTTTAAGGCAATTATAGCACCATTAATGAGTTTAATCTGTAGGTTATTAACGTGGCTAGAGGCTATGACGTTATGTCCTAACTCTAGGAGCATCTGCCACATAATGTCCCTAGCCTGTCCCTGTGTAGGGGCAACGTAGAACACATGGCCTTTGGTATCACTAAGGGCGCGGAGTATTAACATCCATGCCGCTAGTCTACTTTTACCTGTACGTCTACCTGCGGCTATAACTTTAAATCTTGTTTCGTTGTTATATACTTCCTGTTGCCACGGTAGAAGAGAGACATTTAAGTCCGTCAACTATAACACCACATTACAGGAGACTCGCCAACGTCCAACTTGCGGATGTCAACATGGACAAAGCTGTCAGCAACTCCGATACCGTTGAACCCCATCGCAGTGGCGTGTTTAACGATGTCATACCTTTGCTGACCATTCTCAACCCTGATGTCACAGGCGATACCTTGTGCGTGAGTTCCTGCAACTTTTTTCTTAGCCTCTATGGGGTGACTAGGGTCTCTGTAACCGCTAGTGATTATAAATGGAAAACCACATACATAGCGTAGGTGGTCTAATTTGATTAGGAATTGATCATCAATCTTATTCTTACCTGTGTACTGACAGGCAAACTCTTCCCTGTTAAAGTATCTTAACATATCATTAATGTTATTAATCATTGACAACTTCTCCCTCTAATGGGTCTTGCTGTTGTTCATTACCAGAGATAATGGTTGTTTCACCACCTACTCCAGTAATAGAGATATTGATAGCACTACGACCACCACTACCTCCCTTCTCCTTCTCAAAGTAACTGATAGGTAACATCCTATCCATTACTAGCTTCCATGCCGCTGACTGATTCTTATGATCATTGTCTAAGGCCGCATCAAAGATTGCATCCATCACCTTACGTGATTTAGGGGACGCAAGCATCCTAGCTTTATAGTCGTTGATGATTGATGCATCACCTTGGGACGACCTACCCCTTTTCTATTACCTGTTGTTTTAGATACTACAGCTTTCTTTGGTGGCCGACCTTTCCGCTTTGCGGCAACGGTTGACTTATCTATATCTGGTTTACTCAAAGTATTCCCCTTAGTTATCTTAAGGATACTTAAGTAGAGTTTAGTTATTTTCTTTAATTATTAATAAAAGTAAAATACTTTAGTTTACTTAAGGTACTTAAGGCGCGGATGGTTTCCTTTAACTAACTTAGTATACTTGATATTATACCATATATTAAAGTAAATGTCAAGCATTATTTTCTATATTTACTAAATTAATTCAAGTACACCTCAAGCCCCCTTGTGTGTCAACCTGTGTGTCCCTTAACTGCTTGTGTCAAGACCAAGGGAGCACCTGTGTTTTCCTTATGTAAATCAATGACTTATGTATACTTATGTATATCCCCTCTTTTTCCTAATTTACCTCTTTTTTGTATGCCAGAGGGTACAGTAACAATCCTACGCATCCCCACGGCCCCCCCGTCCCCCTCTAGTTATCCACAGGTTATACATGATTTACCCTAGTATCCACAGGGGCTGTGCATAAGTTATCCACAGGTTATACACAAGGCTCCATGTTGGCATGGGTATTGCATGGGTAAAGAGTGAGTATGCCATAGGATACCTAAGAAGCCTAAACCACTGTATGAATCCACAGGTTGACACAGGTTATGATATGTGTTACTCGCGCCTACGCGCATATATAAAGGTATACTGTAGTCATGCACTAGGCGCATATAGTTTTGATAGGTCATGCGTTTAAATCATTGTACATAGTTATCCTATGCGCTATAATGAACCCATCAAGACAAACATTAAACAACTAGGAGTAACAACGATGAAACTACGATTAATTGGAAGCAACCAAACAGAACTAGACTTGGGATTCGCTCAGGTATTCTTCAGCTACGAGACACCAGTAGCCGCTAGGATCACTGACGGCTCATTGATTAGAACTGAGCAGAAATACAGCGTAACAACGTCTAAGCATATCAACCGATGGCTTGACGGCTGTGAGCATACATTAGTACCACAACAGCGTATAGACTGGCTTTTAACGTCTGCTAGTGAGTGCAACCCTGACTATGATGAGGTGACAGCATGAAAACTAACGACCTGTACGAACATAGCGAATTCACGCACTGGCTTTCACAAATGCCTGAGAATGTTGCGTGTAACTACTTGGAGGAAAGAGTTGATCTTGAAGGTACGCGAGTTGAGATCATATTTTACATACCAGATGAGGAGGTTACAGCATGATAAATTGCAAAGAATACAGCGACAACGAACTAGCTTTACACGTGCTTAATGATGAGTATTTTATGTCAGAGATAGAACATCAGGAATATTTATTGGCCTTAGTCGCTGAAGAATTCCAATATACTCCTGTACAATTTGACGTATTAATCAAAGCACTGGAAGAAATAGAACATTGAGCAGTAAGCACCACAAAGCCTTTAATTTACTCTCTAAGGCTTTCTAGTGTTTATTAGTAGGGTAGCATAGCCTAACCCATTAAATAGGCTTAGAATGGATTATATGAGGTTTTAAGGTATGTTTTCATACGTAATAGGTGTTGTGTTGGGTTTAATTCTACTGTATGCTCTTTATATCAGTGAATTAATTATTGATGTTGAAAAAGATACAAAAAATAAGGAGTTTCATGATGAATCATGATAACAATGATGAGTGGTTATGTTGGCTAGGTGTAGTAGGATTAAGTCTCTGCTATGTAATTTTAGGAACTATTGACTATTGGAGTCTATAAAATGAAGATTGAAGGCTTGACACAAAAAGAGATAGTAGCGGCACAATATGGCGCACTGTCTCGCTTAGGGGATGAGAGAACCTATGCTCAGGATATGCTATATGACAAGGTTAGGCGCGAACACTTAGCCAATGTACACACGGAGGGCTTAGAGAGTGTCTATGCTTGCAGACCTTTCACAGAGCATTCAAAGCAGGTTATGCGAAATAAAGCAGTCTCATTTATGGCTAATGTTTACGGGGTGGAGTTATGAACTGGAGAATAGGTAAAAATACGCTGTCAATAGAACCACGTAACGGTACTGGTATTGATATAGAGTTCGTGGATTCTAGGGCAGTATGGACGGTTAGTGACAATGACCCTGATTCTTTACAGGCTATGCCCTTTAGTGGTACAATAATACTGTTACCGCTACTGGTAATATCCTTTGGTTATGTCTACAGGGTGGAGGAAATTAATAATGAGTAGGATAAAGGAACGCTTAATAGGGTATGAGGGAGGAGATGATAACGACATCAGACCCATTACCCGATTGATTGATGAGATGGTTGAGTATGAGATGTTAGCCATGACATTACAGGAGGCGCATCAACGCGCAGAGGATAGCGTCAGGGCTTACTACAACACCCTGACAGCTAAAGAGTTTTTAGACCAACATAAGAGGGCTTTTAGCCATGAGTAGATGCAAAGCGTGTGACGTTATAATGAATGAGTTTGAGATGAGAAGGATTGACAGAGCGACAGGTGATTACTCAGAGTTATGCTCAGACTGCCTGTCAGCATCCAATGAGGCAACAAGGGAGATAGACAGCCCTATGCAGATCATTCTTGATGATATTGTCAACCCCTTTGAATTCCTAGCGGATATGGAGGAACAATAGTAGTATTGATTTGATGAATAATGGGTATAACTTTGAATGATTGAGGTTATGCCCTAATTCATGTTATACTATACTTATGTATTAAAGGAAAATATTTAATATATAATTATAGTATTAACCAAACGATTCTTAAGTTATACATAAGGGTCATTCACTAAGCTAGAGAAAAAAGAGGTAGTAACTATGGCAGTATTAGAAGGTCTATTAGCGTTTGAAAACTTGGACGAGCATGAGATGTATCAAGGTCAATCAACAGGTAAGTTTTCTGTTGTCCTAACTTTGGATGAGTCAACTGCTGATGAGTTAGTAGAAAAAGGTGTTAAGTTGCGCGAGTATGAAGGCGCAAAGCAACGGAAGTTCTCAACTAAGTACAGTGTCCCTGTTCTTGATTCAGAAGGAGGATCATTTAAGGGGCGTATTGGCAGAGGTTCTAAGGTTCGTGTCTTGTACGCAGAGGGTAATCCTCATCCTGTACATGGTACTTCAGTCTATCTCAACAAGATCAAGGTCTTAGAGCAAGCTGAAGATACTGGTGGAGAGGACTTCTAAATGACATCCTCGTTTGTTAAACATGAGCCATGCCCCAAGTGTGGCTCAAGGGATAACTTGGCGAGGTATGACGATGGTCACGCCACCTGTTTTTCAGGTGGTTGTGGCTACTACGAGAAAGGTAACGGTCAGGTTATAGAACAAGCAACACAGAGAAAAGCGAGGCATTTGGAAATGACAGGAACAGTAGCGGCAATCCCTGACAGGAGAATAAGCCAAGAGGTGGCTAAGAAGTACGGAGTCACCGTTGAGTTTGCCCCTGATGGGAAGGTCAGTAAACATCATTACCCATACCATGATAAGGACTCAGGTGCAGTGTTAGGCACTAAGGTACGCATTGTGGACAACAAGAACTTTTATGCTACAGGAGAATTTAATAATGTTGGGTTGTTCGGTCAACAAGCTTTCAAGGGTGGCGGTAAATACATTACGGTCACAGAGGGCGAGGCAGACGCACTTGCAGTTCACGAAATGTTTGACGGAAAATGGCCTGTTGTCTCCATTAGAAGTGGCTCAAATGGAGCATCAAAAGACATTAAAGAAAACCTTGAGTGGTTAGAGTCCTTTGAGAATGTGGTCATATGTTTTGATGCAGATAAAGCAGGGCAGTTAGCGGCTAAGTCAGTCCTTGATTTGTTCACCCCCAACAAGGCAAAGAATGTCGTATTGTCCATGAAGGACGCAGGGGATATGCTCAAGGCTAACAAGGTCACTACCTTTGTTCGTGAGTGGTGGAACGCTAAGTCATATCAGCCTGATGGAATCATTGCAGGTAATGAGACTTGGGATTTAATCATTAAGCAATCTGATGTTAAGTCCATACCCTATCCTTGGGCTTGTCTGAATGAGTACACCTATGGATTCCGTCCGCGTGAGTTAGTCACAATCACTAGTGGCAGTGGCATGGGTAAGTCTCAAATGGTACGTGAGTTAGAACATTACCTGTTAGGCGCTACGGAGGACAACATAGGCATCCTAGCGTTGGAGGAGGACATACCTAAGACAGCATTAGGCATCATGTCCATTGAAGCTGAGAAGCAACTACATCTTAACCAAACTATCTCTGAGGAAGAGAAGAAGAGTTATTGGGATAAGACGTTAGGCTCTGGGCGCATCTATATGTTTGATCACTGGGGTTCTACTAATGAGGACAACCTACTTGGGCGCATACGTTATATGGCTAAAGGGTTGGACTGCAAGTGGATCATCTTAGATCACCTAAGCATTGTGGTCAGTGATCAGGACAATGGTGACGAGCGTAAAGCCATCGACAGCATTATGACTAACCTTAGAAAGCTAGTACAGGAGACAGGTGTAGGGCTATTCCTAGTATCACACCTGCGTAGACCTAGCGGCTCAAAGGCGCATGAAGATGGTGGTAAGATTAGTTTAGGAGAACTCAGAGGTTCAGCGGCTATTGCACAGCTAAGCGATATGGTCATTGGACTTGAACGAGATCAGCAACACGCTGACCCTGAGACACGGAACACCACAACAGTTCGTGTACTCAAGAACAGATTTGTTGGACTCACTGGTGCGGCTTGTTACCTTTACTATGATAAAGAGACAGGTCGGATGATTGAAACTAGTTGCCCTATGGGTGAAGAATCGGAGTTTTAATTATGAAACAGTTTGTACTTGACATTGAAGCCAATGGTCTTGACCCTGATACCGTGTGGTGTATTGTTGTGCGACAGCTAGGAGGACACGATGATTCCCTTACTTGGTCAGGAGATAGATTACCTGAATTTATAACTTGGTTACAACTACAGGACGAGTGCGAACTAATTGGTCACAACCTTATAGGGTATGACATACCTGTACTGGAGAAACTACTAGCGGTAGACTTTAGCAAGTGTAAAATAACTGACACACTGGTAATGTCCCGATTAGCTAATCCATCAAGAGAGGGTGGTCATTCCTTAGATAACTGGGGTACTGTACTTAATTGCCCTAAAGGAGATCATAATGTTTGGGATGTTTTTTCGTATGATATGTTGGAGTATTGTATACAGGATGTTAAAGTTAATACGTTGGTGTACCAGAGATTACTTCTTGAACTTAAGGGTTTTAAGCCTGAAAGTGTTGATCTTGAGCATCAAGTACAGGGTGTTATTTCAAAGCAAATTAAAACAGGTTGGCTTTTAGACCAAGAGAAAGCTTATCATTTACTGGCTACACTAAAGGAGAAGAAGAATGACCTTGAAGATGAAGTGCATGAGGTTTTTAAACCATTGCCAACATTTGTCAAAGAGATTACACCTAAGATTAAGAAGGACGGTACGCTCTCTGTTGTTGGACTTAAGTTCCTTGGTGAACAATGGGAGACAGCGGTAGCACCCTTTAGTCGCATAGATTTCCCTGTGTTTAATCTAGGGTCACGACAGCAGATAGGCAGACACCTTCAGTATTATGGGTGGAAGCCTAAGCAATTCACTGAGACAGGACAGGCCATCGTTGATGAGGCAGTGCTAGGTACAGTGAAGGGCATACCACAGGCCGCTTTGATAGCTGAGTATCTTATGATACAGAAGCGTGTGGCTCAGGTACAGAGTTGGCTAGAGGCTGTTAAAGAGGACGGTAGAGTACACGGCTACGTTAATCCTAACGGTGCAGTGACAGGACGTATGACTCATTCAAGTCCTAACATGGGTCAAGTACCTGCGGTTTACTCACCGTATGGTAAGGAGTGCAGGGACGTATGGACAGTACCAGAAGGTTACAAACTTGTAGGTATGGACGCAAGTGGTCTTGAGTTACGGATGCTTGCACATTACATGAATGACGAGGGCTATACAAATGAAATTCTCACAGGAGACATTCACACGGCAAATCAGTTGGCTAGTGGCCTTGAAACTAGAGATCAAGCAAAGACTTTCATATACGCTTTCCTTTATGGTGCAGGAGATGCCAAGATCGGAAGTATCGTTGGAGGAACTGCAAAGGATGGTAAACGACTTAAGGAAAAATTCCTTGGAAATACGCCATCTCTTGGAAGACTACGAGAACGAGTTGGAGTGGCATCTGGAAGAGGCTATGTTCTTGGCTTGGATGGGCGAAGGGTCTATGTACGGTCACAACACGCGGCACTGAACACTTTGTTGCAATCCGCAGGGGCTATTGTTATGAAAAAAGCCTTGTGTTTGTTGGATGAGTACGCAACTAAATGGAACATTAACTATAACTTTATAGGAAACATACACGATGAAATCCAAACAGAAGTTAGAGAAGACAAATCAGAGGTTTTCGGAGGACTCGCTACTAGCTGTGTCGAAGCCGCAGGAACTTACTACAAACTCAACTGCCCCCTTGCAGGGGAGTTTAAGGTTGGAAATAGTTGGGCAGACACCCACTAACCCTACAAACACAAGAGGCGGTGAATATGTGTTTGAAGAAGGAGAGTGGTGGTATTTAAACGGTGTAGACGGAGGACGCAGGAGGGCCAATTCTCAACAAGCTAGACAAAACACTAGAATGTGGGTTGACGGAAAGTATGTGTCTAAGTCTCACCCCCTGTACAGAGCAGGACGTTACAAAGGGTTTGAGGAAGCGGCGTTTAGTTCCTTGGAAAACTACAAGGAGAGTGCGGAAGGTGAGGTATATGTTATCACCAACAAAGCTTGGGATGGTTGGGTCAAGGTAGGCATGGCTGTGGACGCGGAGGATAGGTTAAAGAACTATCAAACCTCTTCCCCTTTCAGAGATTATGTGTTATACTATAGTTATAAGACTGATGATAGACGTAAGGCTGAATCTAAAGCCCACTCAAAGTTAGAGCAGTTGTTTGAAAGGAATAACGAGTGGTTCAAATGTACACCACAGGAAGCCAAAGGGGTTTTAAATGAACAACAACAAAACAACGGATAACTTGGTGCAAGACATCTACGATCTAATGGTCAGTAAGGACGCTGATTCATCCGTAGACGTTGAGGCAGAGATAGATAAGTTTGGTGAAGGTGTTAAGGCTCTTATGCGTACAGAGTTTGGACAGGAGAAGCGTAAGGATAACCGTAAGCTACGCCTGTCTAACATTGGGCGTACTGATCGCTACCTTTGGAATCACTTTAATGGAACTGAGGGTGAGGACATTCTGCCCCATACGTATGTAAAGTTTATGTACGGTCACTTGATTGAGGAGATGTTGTTATTCCTTACTCGTATGGCAGGACATTCAGTTACCGATGAGCAGAAGGTGTGTAAGGTAAACGACATTGTAGGTCACATGGACTGTAAGATTGACGGTGTTGTTACTGATGTTAAGTCTGCTAGTAGCTATGGGTTTAAGAAGTTCAAGGATGCTACTTTAGTTAATGATGATTCTTTTGGTTACGTAGATCAGATCAAAGCTTATGCTAAGTCTGAAGGAGAACGTCAGGTAGGTTGGCTAACTATGGATAAAGCCAATGGGCATTTAACTTATCTTAAGTATGACTTAGATAACACTGACAACGATAAGCTTAAGGAAGACATTACAGATCGTGTTGACCACATCAAAGCCTTAGTTTTAGGTAATGAGCCAAAAAAGTATTGTTATGAGCCAGTACCCGATGGTAAGTCAGGCAACATGAAGTTAGCTGTTGGTTGCTCCTACTGTCAGTTTAAAAAACATTGCTACCCAGACTTAAGAGTATTCAACTATTCCTACGCTCCTAAGTTTCTCTGTAAGGTAGTTAAGGAACCTAACGTACAGGAGATCATACTAGATGAAGAAGGTTTTTAGATCGGGACTTGAGTCTGCTCTTTATGATCAACTTAATAGAGAGTTTGAGTATGAGCCTTACAAAGTACCTTACATTATACGTAAGAATTATCTTCCAGACTTTGTACATGAAGACAAGAAGATATTGATTGAGGCCAAGGGTTACTTTAGAGTAGGGGACACACAGAAGTACACATCCATAAGAGATTCTATCGGAGATTGGGAGTTAGTATTTGTGTTGTCAGACCCTAACAAAAAAGTAAGGAAGGGTAACAAGATAACTATGGGGCAGTGGTGTGATAAGGAAGGCTTTGCTCACTTCACTGTAAAGACAACTAAAGAGTTACTGAAGTATGTGAGGAATAAAAATGTCACTAACACTTGAGGAATTAAAGGAAGAAGTAATCAGGGAGTATGATGTTGTTCTATTGTGTGAAGTGTTGGACATAACTCCTGAAGATATTTTAGATGCTTTTGAAGATCGTTTAATTATTAATAGAGATAAATTTACAGAGGATGATGATTATGAGACTGAATGACGCAACACCTGCTGAGTGGGATAGGTTACGAAAGGAAATGCCCGCTATTGAGAAAGTGCCTAAGATTGACACGGCTATGAAAGCCTACCACGACATAGCGAACAGTGAACGTGAGGATGTAGTCAACAAACCTAAGCACTATAACACTGGTAACATTGAATGTATTGAAGCCATTGAAGAGTCCATGTCCTCAGTAGCTTTCAAAGGCTACCTCAAGGGTAACTGTATGAAGTACCTTTGGAGGTACGACTATAAGGGCAAGCAGGTAGAGGACTTAAATAAAGCTAAGTGGTACTTAAACAAACTAACCATTATGGTTTCTAAGGAGAATAATTAATGGATCAATATCAGTCTTTTATACACAAGTCTCGCTATGCTCGTTGGCTATCCGATGAAAACCGTAGAGAGACTTGGGAGGAAACAGTACAGCGTTATGTGGACTTCTGGGTAGGACGTAAGCAGATAGACAAGAAGACAGCTAATAGGCTTTATGAGGCTATTCACGCTTTGGAAGTTATGCCCAGTATGCGATGCTTAATGACCGCAGGTACAGCCTTAGAGAAGGACAATGTAGCAGGGTTTAACTGTAGTTATCTGCACATAGACTCACCTCGTAGCTTTGATGAGTTGATGTATGTCCTTATGTGTGGCACTGGTGTAGGCTTTAGTGTTGAACGTAACTTTATCAACAAGCTACCTATGGTTGCTGAGTCCTTTCATCCTACCGACACAACCATCGTTGTAGCTGATAGTAAGATAGGGTGGGCATCTGCATTCCGTGAGTTGATAGCAATGTTGTACGCAGGGAAGATACCTAAGTGGGACACAACTAAGGTACGTCCATCAGGCGCACGTTTGAAAACCTTTGGTGGACGAGCGTCAGGTGCTGAACCCCTTGAGGATTTATTCCACTTCTGCGTGGGTGTGTTCTCTAAGGCTCAAGGACGCAAGCTGACATCCATTGAGTGTCACGACATCTGCTGTAAGATAGCTGACATTGTAGTAGTCGGGGGTGTGCGTAGGTCTGCTTTGATTAGCCTGTCTAACCTGTCCGACCCACGTATGGCTAAGGCTAAGTCAGGGGATTGGTGGAGACACGAGGGGCATCGTAGGTTGGCTAACAATAGCGTAGCGTACACAGAGAAGCCTGACTTTGAGTCCTACTTATCTGAGATGCAGACCATGTACGAGTCTAAGGCAGGTGAGCGAGGTATCTTTAGTAGAGTTGCGGCACAGAAGATAGCCGCTAGGAATGGACGTAGAGACCCTGAGCAGGACTTTGGGACTAACCCTTGCAGTGAGATCATATTACGTAGCAATCAGTTCTGTAATCTATCTGAGGTGGTTGTACGTGCTGATGATACAGTGGAAAGCCTTAAGAAGAAAGTTGAAATAGCTACGATCATTGGCACACTACAGTCTACCTTGACGGACTTCAGATACTTGAGAAACATTTGGAAAAAGAATACTGAGGAAGAGGCTTTGTTAGGTGTCAGCTTAACAGGCATCATGGACAACAAACTGTTGAACCAACAAACGGAGACCATTGCAGATGATTTGGGAATACTTAGAAGAGTTGCTATTGACACGAATAAAAAGTGGGCTGAAAAGCTTGGCGTTAATCACTCTACAGCTATTACTTGTGTTAAACCAAGCGGTACTGTATCTCAGCTTGTTGATTCTGCCTCTGGTATTCACCCTCGTTTCTCTCCTAACTATATCAGAAGAGTACGTTCGGACAAAAAAGACCCACTTGCAATCTTTATGGAAGCGGCAGGTTTCCCAGTAGAACAAGATATAATGTCTAAGGAATCGGTGGTGTTTAGTTTCCCTGTGAAATCCCCTGAAGGTTCTGTAACTGTAAACCAAGTAGGTGCAATGGAACAGTTAAAACTTTGGAAGGTTTATCAAGATCACTGGTGTGAGCATAAGCCAAGTATCACTGTTTATTATACAGATGATGAGTTCCTTGAAGTTGCTCAGTGGATTTGGGAAAACTTTGATACCGTTAGTGGTATTAGTTTGTTGCCAGTAACTGATCATGTGTATCAGCAAGCCCCTTATGAGGACATTAGCACTGAGAAGTATGATGAGTTAGTAGCACTAATGCCAGTTGGTATTGATTGGTCAAACTTAGAATACTTTGAGAAGGAAGACAACACTACAGGTTCTCAAGAGTTAGCGTGTACTGGAGGAGCGTGTGAGATAGTGTAGCATATTGTTTCTTATAGTTTACAATGTATACTGTAGTATACAAAAGCCCTCTAGGGAAACCTAAAGGGCTTTTTTTATTCTTCGTCTTTTGAATTTTTTAATAACTCTAGTATTGCGGCTCTGTCAGCCCTTAATTGTTTTATTGTCTGTGGGTTTTTAGCTACTTTTAAAGCCTGAGAAGAAGCTATTAAAGACTGACCTAAAAACTTTTTAAGTTGTGGAGAAACTGCTCCGCTGTAGACAGCCCTTCCTGCAACTCCTAAACCAACACCCCCTATAATAGCAGGAAGCCAACCTGCTATGGCCGCCCCTGTCACACCTATAGCTAAGGGGGTGGTGGGCATTTTAACACCTGTTAAACCTGTTACTGACTGCCACAAACGTCCTAAAGAATTAGAAGCATCTGACTTTGCTTTGTCTATTACAATAGGTCTTGCTTTATATAAATTACTTTGTTTTGTAAGTCTTTCTAACACTTTAGCTTCAGGAACTGCTTGAGCAACCCTGTTGTTTAAAGCTATTCTCACATCTCTCAAAGCAATAGATAAAGCTGTTTCCACGTTATCTTGGTTTGGGAAAGCACTCTTATTTGCTTTATATGACCTAACATAAGCATCTAATTGTTTTCTAGTCCTAAGAACTCCTAAAGGAGTTTGAGGATTGGCTTTCAATAGTTCTTTAGCTTTAACTACAATATCATCTACCATTGTACCAAGTTGATTGGTAGAAACAAAAGCATCAGTGGCTTTAGTAGTTGAGGCTACTTCGTCTAATAGTTTAGAAGTTTCAACAAAAGGAATAGACTCTTTAGAAGCACCAACTTGTTTTTCTAAAAGCTTGGCTTCCGTTTCAATAGCATCATCAATCAGGTTTAAACTTTTTTGATTAGAAGCGGTTTTTGGAATATTTAGACTTGCTACTGTTTCTACTATTTTTTGTTCTTGTGCTGTAGGTGTTACTACATTATAATTAAAGCCCAATTTAGAAGCTTCTCTAGTTTGTTCAGGCACACCGCTTTTAGGAACTATAAGTTCTAAAGCCTTTTGAGTGCTTCTATCTGTTACTTGTTTTCCTGAAGCATCTATTAATACCTGTCCACCTCTTTCAAGAACAGGGGGTTTAACCGCGCCAACAAACTCAGGGTTTCCTTTAACTTTTACTCCTTTTGGAGTAGGGATAAAAAACAACCCAACATTAACTACACTTTCTAAAGTTAGTGCGGTTTCTGGGTTTTCTCTTTTCCATTCTTCATAAGCTTCTGATCCTTTCTTAACTGCGCCCAATGCTTCTATACTTTTAGGACTATTAGTTATAAACTCTACGCCAGACTTCCATCCTTGTTTGACAGGCTCTTTAATAAAATCAGGGGCTAGAAAAGAAATACCTTTTGCTCCTAACACAAGTGTTTCGCCTAAAGCGTCCCATACTCCACCTGCTAACTGACCTGCCGTTTGTATATCTGTTACTAAGCCAAGTTGTTCAGGGGCGTTATAAACCATTTTTCCTTCAGGGTTCAGTGAAAAACCTCCAGACTTTTTAGATATTTCACTTAAAGTCTTACCGCGACTACCTAGACGCTCTGTTATGTTTTCTCCAAACTGTTCAAAAGAATTTAAAGATTCAACGTCAGAAGATGCTAACCTTTCTTCTTCTTCAGTTTCTAAATCTTTTTTTAGCTGTTCCTGTATTTTTAAAAATAATGCAGGGTCTGTAACTTCAGAGGCTTTTGATATGTCTTTTGTAGACGCAGAAATATTGCTTTTAACCTTAGCTAAAATATCAGGGTCGGTTACGGCTGTGTATGTATCCATTATTCTGTGCCTATATTATATACTTTGTTAGGGTCTATAGGGTCTACCATATACCTCACACCATCAACAACAGTTGTTTTTCCTTTATATATTGGATCAGACCAATTAATTTCAGGAGTTTCTCCCAACAAAGACTTCCTAAAGTTATTATAGTGTTTTTCCACTTTATTTAATTGTGCTATGAATGCCTCGTCCCCTAATATTGGGTCTAAAGCAGTAAGGTTCTCCTTTAAAAGCTGTAATTCAATATTACTTACTTGACCTAACGCGCCTCCTGTCTTACTATCATCACGCATCTTTTGTAGCCTGTCAAAAGCAAGCGTGCTTTGAAGTGTAGATACTTTACCTTGTAACTCTCGCTCACTAGTACCTATTGGTAAACTAGCGTAATTATACGTAAGTCCTGCCGCACCTTTTTCTGTAACTAATGTTTTTGCTTCCATAATTGTTCCCAATGTGCTGTCTATTTGGGATAAATTAGAATACAGTTTACTGACTCTTTTTCTTTCTTGTTCTGCCGATTCTGGAGTATCGTGAGCAATGCCTCTTTTTCCTGTAACTGTATTTTCCCAAGAATACTTTCCATTAGGAAGATCAATTCTTTTTAATTCAGGAAGTTTAGAAACACCTATTGTTTTTAGAATTTCTCCATCTTTGTTTATTAATACTTTATTAGTTATTCCTGTATCAACATCCATTAAGTCTATATTACTTCTTTTGTTTTTACCCATATACTCTGCAAATGTTAAGTCTGAACCTTGAGATACTGCATACTGATACTCTTTCATGTCGTCAGTTCGTTTATCTTCAGCTTCTTTACCAAGTTCTTTAATAAGACTCAATGCTTCTTTAAGAGCGTCAGTTCTTCCAGTTCCTTCTTCATTCATAACAGCTTCAGCTAAATTAGGATATTTTTCTTTAATTTGATCTGCTACAGACTTTCTGTTTTTAAGGGAAACCTGTGTCTTTGCTCCTGAAGCATCCCTTTGTCTCTTCTGTTGAGCAAAGGCCGCAACTAACTTAGGTGTTTGAGCAGGATTAATTGAATTGACAAGCTGAAGTATCTTGGGTTGATCTTTTGGATCGTTTATGTCCAAGTCTGCCATCATTGCCTGTGCTTTCTCAGCAGTAGACCTAGTGTCTGTGCCTGTCATTGCGCCTATGCCTCTGCGTAAACCTGTTGCAAACTTTTGTCCTTGTTGCAACATACGCTGTTCATAAGTAGACGGAATAGCCGCTTGTGCCTGTGGTTGTAATAGCTGAGAAGTCAGCATACCTTGTAAATCTGTTGGGTTAGCCATCTCTACTCTCCTCCGTCATAATCATAATAATCATCATACTCGTCCGTTTCATCCTCTAAATCAGAATAAACAGGATTACCTATCCAATCAGGAAGCCAATCATATTCTCCACCACTGCCTCCAAAAAGCTTTTCTAATAAACCACCACCAAAGCTTCCAGTTGTTGGACTTTGTGCGCCTAACACGCTTTGTAATGAAGCAGCTAACTGCTGTTGTCTCAGTTCATTAGCTAACTGACTTCCCTGCATTAAGGACTCAACACCTGCCGTACCAAGCTGTGCCTGTAGGTCAGCACCTTGTAGTCTTCCTGCGCTTGCATACTGTGCAGGGACTTGGCTTTGTCTTAGCATTTCAAGGGCTTGGTTTTGTGGCGTATATCCTGCCTGTAGCATACCTGTGCCTAAACCTAATCTTCCTTGCTGTAGTGCTTGCTGTAGTTGT
>Ga0070754_10001396_pt1 | contig 19442 bp, 17 predicted proteins | sample VirMetDEL_Sep_01_FD_75181 | JGI IMG/M metagenome (GOLD analysis project Ga0070754, IMG submission 75181) | Aqueous microbial communities from the Delaware River and Bay under freshwater to marine salinity gradient to study organic matter... | ecosystem: Environmental > Aquatic > Marine >... | reverse complement strand
CGTCTATAAGGACGAAAATGTTGAATTTTCAGATATTGTTAGTGGCCCTCAAGACGCAATCGGCCTAAACCAGAGATTTTTTTACAAAATTGATAAGTATGAGATGCACAGGGGCAAGAAAACGCTTGTCTCTGGAGAAAATGGAATAGGCGAGATTTATAAAAAGCGTAAAAATTTCTTCATGAAGAGACACTTTGCCCTTTATAACTACGATCAGAATTCACGCAGTAAGCCTCGTAATGGTTCTCCGTATCGTTTTAGTCTGGCAGACGATTATATCATCTTACAAACATATAAGCCAGAAAATTATTTTGACGCATTAGCAGCCCCTTATAGTGTTCTGTGTTCAGTAGAAGAAAGAACACCATCTCCAGTAGAACTACAGGAGGGCACGTTACTCGGTAGACTTGATGATGTTATACAATCCATAGATTCTAAAGAGTTACGACAAATTCTTAATGGTGACAGTGATATTTATCTGAAACTCACCGACCAAGAGATACAACATGTATTTAAAAATATTAAAAATGTAATTTTTGAAACCCTCCGTAACAATTCTGACGGGATTACTACGAAATCTCAAATAATTGACATGCTTACGCCAAATTCATCTGTTGAGTCACCAATATTACGGGCAAAGCCAGAATATACAAATAAAAAGCGCCCAACAAAACCAAAACCGGGCATGATTATTTTCAATAGAGACAGAAAATGTTTTGAGGGATATGATGGTGAAAGCTGGAAGACGTTGAGTATGGAGTAAATTATGAAAATACCAGAAAATATGACATACGAAGAGACAATGGATAAGATAGATAAAGTAATTAAGAGAATCGCCCCCGGATATGTATTTTATGGTTTTACATTAGACGATATCAAGCAGGAATCTTTCATTATCTGTATGGACGCCCTTACTAGATATGACAGTAATAGACCACTTGAAAACTTTCTATCGGTCCACCTATCCAACAGACTTAAAAATTTTGTACGAGATAATCATTTTTCATCAGAAGATGAAGATAAAGGTAGAGTATTACAACCCGGCCAACTAGATAATGATCATACAATAGTAGATAAACAAGAAAAATTCTGTATACCAGAATACTTAACAGACTATTCAGATGCAATAGAAATACTAAACAGAGAAATACCTGCCTCTATACGGATGGACTACCTGAAGATAGTTCACGAGGTTCCAGTACCTAAAAGTCGCCGTCAGGAGGTAATGGATTACATCAATTATATTTTACAATCCTACGGGTATCTGGAGGAAGCAAATGAAGAAGGGTAGATTCTCTATTGATGAAATGGAATATATTGAGAAAAATTACGAGAGACTATCGGCTGTTGAGATAGGTGCTGAGCTAGATAGAGACCCAGATAGTATAGATCTCTACATTAAACGGAAGTTTAAGGTGGGGATTTCTTCTTTGGAAGAAGCGGCTTTTGAGCTTGAGGATCGCCCTTACTGGACTGAACTTGCCCTTCAGTTTACACAGGACGAACTCAAGCTCTTTAAGTATCACTGGACCAGAATCATCAATCAGTTTAAAGATGATGTAATTCCTACTGAAGAACTACAGGTGGTAGACCTAATCAAGCTGGAACTACTGATGAACCGCTGCTTAAAAAATAACAAGGATAGCATAGAGCAGATTTCCACTCTAGAGGCTCTAGTTCAAGCTGAGAGGGCTAGAGATCCAGACCAGCAAGACATAGATCAGATTCTAAATATGGAGCGTCAGATGGCGTCCTACAGGGCTTCTCAGGAGTCTATGAATAGAGACTACCGGGAGTTGCAGGCTAAGAAAAACGGAATGCTCAAGGAGATGCGGGCTACCCGCGAACAGCGAGTTAAGCGACTTGAAGATAGTAAACAAAGTTTTACCGGCTGGATGATTCACCTAATGACACACCCTGAGCAAACTAGAAAATATGGGCTGGAAATGGAAAAAATGCGCCTTGGCATGGAAAACGAAAAAGCAAGACTTGCACAACTGCATAAATATGAGGATGGAATTATAGACCAGCCGTTCCTTACCCCCGATACCGTTAAGGATTAAAATGAAAATAGATGATCAAAAAATCATACTGCTTCATCCCGGAAAAACTGGCGGCACCTCTATAGAGCACACCCTAAGAGATCTTTACCTTCCGGGGTTAAAGCTCGAATCTAATGTTTCAGATAGAAAAATAATGTTTGGGTTCGATAAAGAACATCAGTGCTACTTGCAACATGCAGACTTAAGACTATATTCTATCTTGGGCGTTCCCTACAAGGAATACAAAACCATCTGTACGGTAAGAAATCCTTACACAAGACTTCTGTCATGCTACTACTATAACGGGAAAAGCAACAAGTTTGAATTCGAGGACTTCGTGCTAAATCATTTACCAGACATGCTTGCAAGAACAAATATAGCCAAGCATTCATCGGGGCACTTTTTTTCACAGTATTATCATGCATATGAAGCCGACGAGATAATCAAATTGGAAAATTTCAATTCAGATTGTAAAAAGGTCGGCTTGGATGTAAAGTACCACTACTCTAAAACTACTGGAATGAAAAATCACACGAATCCAATGGATGCGTACACTACAAAAATGAAGGACGTTGTTTACTCTCTCTATAAAGAAGACTTTGCATTATTGGGATACAAAAAATGAAATCATATAGAGACATACAGGGATTTTTTGATTATGGTCATTTATTCAAGAGGTTTATTCAAGAGATACCTGACGGCGGAATATTTATTGAGTGTGGATCATGGCTAGGCAAAAGTTCTGCCTTTCTGTGTGATGCAATTGAAGAATCTGGAAAAGATTTAAATTTATGGATCATAGATAGCTGGCTTGGCTCCTCTGTAGAAAGAGGGTCTTCTCACGCGCTGGTCACAAGAAAAGATATATACCAAATTTTTCTTGAAAACATGAGGGGTAGAAAATTTAATCACATAAGAGGACTTTCACATGAAGTGTGCAATTCGTTCCAACACGGCTCTTGTGATGTGGTTTTTATAGATATGGAGCATACTTACGAATCTGTAAAAGAGGATATAAAAGATTGGTTACCGAAAGTAAAAAAGGGGGGCACTTTAGCGGGTCACGACTATGGCTCTAAAAGATGGAAGGACGGCGTACAAAAGGCTGTCCATGAAACATTAGGAAAAGAGAATATTGAAGTGGTTTCCTGTGGGGCAAATTCTTGCTGGGTTTATAAAAATGATAAATAACAATCTACACTTCGTGTGGCTGGGGTCACAAATTCCAGATAAAGAAAAGCGCAATATAGCCTCTTGGCATAAGTTTAACCCAGAATTAGAAATAAAAATATGGGAAGAATCAAATATACACGACTTAGATATAAACGAAAACTGCATGAAAGCTATAGAGGTCGGAGCTGGTATCTATGCCTATCAAGCCGACATCATTAGGTATATCGCAGTAAACAAGTTTGGTGGATTCTATTCGGATACGGATATAGAATGCCACAAAACTCTAGATTTTATTACGCCAGAACAAGAATTAATAGTGCTAAAACCACACGATAGATCAAACTGGTTAACTAATGCATTTTTTGCATCCACGGCAAACCATCCGTTTTTATTAGATCTAATTGATAATATAGCGATTCACTCAAGAGGTGTTGTAAACAAAAAGAGAAGCTACCTATTCGGCCCAGCCTACTTTACAAACAGGCTAGTAAAGCTATCAGGATCTGATAGACAGTCCAATATTTTAAATCTTCACTATGATAAGTGTACCGTTTTAGACAACGACTTCTGGTCTGTTAAAAACAAAGATAGATACTGTACGCATTTTTTTAACGCTTCTTGGATTATAAAGGAAAAATAATGAAGGCAATTATATTTGGAATCACAGGACAAGACGGTAGCCATCTCGCAGAGCTTTTACTCTCGAAAGGATATCAGGTAGTTGGGGTATCCCGGCGAGTAAGTACTGACAATACGCAGCGTATCAAGCACCTGTTTGGTACAGATGGCTTTGAATTGGCATCTGGTGATATTACTGATTACCATAGCGTAATGAACATTTTAAGGGGAAACGGTGAAGTTGATGAGGTCTATAACCTAGCAGCGCAATCACACGTAGCTGTATCGTTTAAGCAGCCAGCCTTAACATGGGATATAACAGGCAAGGGATGTTTAAATATTTTACAGTCATTAGTTGACCTTAATATGATCAACACAAGATTTTATCAAGCTAGTTCCAGTGAAATGTTTGGTAAGAATTATGATATCAAATTAGAACCTAAAGAAGATCCATCTGAACAGTTTAGCGAAACGAAGTATCAAAACGAAGACACCAAATTTATGCCACAAAGTCCATACGCTATTGCTAAATGCGCTGCCCACCATATGACAAGACTGTTTCGTGAAGGATATGGGCTACACGCTAGCTCTGGTATTTTATTCAACCATGAGGGTCCGCGTAGAGGCGAATCATTTGTCACCCGTAAGATAACAAAATGGATTGGAGAGTTTATAAATTTTAGCGAAGGTAGAAAGTTGGGAGAATTAATCCCAGACGACGACTTCATTATAAACAAATCCAACTCATTTAAGTTCCCAAAGCTACGTCTAGGTAACTTAGAAGCATTCCGAGATTGGGGGTATGCAGGAGATTATGTGGAAGCCATGTGGATGATGTTACAACAGGACACCCCTGATGATTACGTCATTTGCACAGGTGAAACTCATACGATTCGACAGTTCCTAGACGTAGCGTTTTCACATATAGGTATCAGTGATTGGTCAAGTTATGTAGTACAAGATCCAGAATTTTATAGACCAGCCGAAGTAGATTACCTACGAGGAGATTGCTCAAAGGCAAACAATCAACTAGGATGGACTATTAAAACTTCATTTAAAGATCTTGTAAAACTAATGGTTGATCACGATATTAACCATAATGAAAATATATAAATTAAAACTATCTTTATTACTAGTTATACATAGGTTAAAACGATATGACCTTGGAAGATATAACTACGACACACCAATAATATTCGTGGAAGCAAAAGATCCAGACGGAGCGTGTCACGCCGCTGTCTATGGACTTTTTGAAATTATGTATAAACAGGATAGTTCAATAGAAACTAAATTATTGTTTAGAGACTTAGTATACGACATAAGAGTTATTAAGGTTTACAACCCATGAGAAAAAGAAATTTTGATGACCCGGTTTACAAAGACTGGAGATTATCAGTATACAAAAGAGATAAGTTTACCTGTCAGATGCCGGGCTGTAAATCTAAAAGACAAATACAGGCCCATCATATCAGAAAATGGTCAACAGCCTCTGCTTTAAGGTATGATTTAGATAATGGCATAACGTTATGTAGACAATGCCATGATAGTATTAGTAAATCAGAAGAATATTATGAGGCGTTGTTTATAGATATAGTCAGGAGTAAAAAATGACATTCAAAAATGCTCCACCGTTCACTGTAATAAAAGACACCAGAGAGCAGGATGGATACACCTTTATAAAAGAAAAAGCCAGAGGCTTTGAGTGTCTTGGTATGATTAACAAGAAGCTGGATACTGGAGATTACAGCTTATTAGGATTTGAAGATAAGATATGCATAGAAAGAAAAGCAAGCACATCAGAGCTTGCAAATAATCTCGGAAAAGATAAGTATAGATTTCTTAAAGAGATTGAGAGAATGAGGGCGTTTCCACATAAGTTTATAATCCTTGAATTTACACTTGAAGATCTTATGAATTTTCCAGAAGGGGCCGGTATACCACAGGAAAATTTGCACTCAATAAAAATTACAAATAAATATATGCTCAAGATGTTAATGGAGTTTCAACTATATGATAATATCCATGTGTTATTCTGTGGAAATAGGAAAAATGCTAAACTTACTACGACTAGTATTCTTAAAAGAATAAACGAAATGTATACGGTTGGGAGAAAAATATGAGTAAAATCTACCAGCTAGAGGATATTCACAACCACGGTATAGATGTAGAAAATAGAATAGTATATGTAAATTCTGAAAGTGAATATGAAGGAGAAGAGTCAGGTGTAGACCACAAGATGGCAAGAACTTTTATGAGAAATATAGATTATTTAAATACAATAAGCAATAAGTTAATCCATGTAAAAATGATGAACTGGGGAGGCGACTGGAATTATGGCATGGCAATGTATGATGTTATAGCTAATTCAAAGTCACAAGTAAACTGCACATCATACGCACACGCGAGATCTATGAGTTCTATTATACCGCAAGCCGCTAAAGTAAGATATATATCACAACATGCAGATTTTATGGTTCACTACGGAACCTATGGAGATGGCGGTGATTTCAGGCAGGTTATTAATGGTGCTAAATTTTCACAAAAGTCAATAGATGTTATGATTGGAATCTACGCAGGCAGATGCGTAAACGGCGAGTATTTTTACAATAAAGGCATGGACTACCAAAAGACGTTTAATTTTATTAAAAAACAGATAGAAAAACTCACAGATTGGTGGATGACGGCGGAAGAAGCAGTTTACTATGGCTTTATGGATAAGGTTGTTTAATGTCTCAAATACTTAAAGATATCAACGAAGCGTGGTTGGGTATATCTGTTAATGACGATAACTTATTCAACCCTATGGAAATACTTGACCCAAATGACGATGACTACCATTTAAAACTCACTTGGTTAATGACTCGCCCAGAGTATTTTTCATTTCTTTGTAAACAGATATTTAATATTCAGATTTTACCATCACAGGCTTTAATTTTACAAGAACTTTGGAATAGAAAATTTCCAATGCTTATCGCAAGCCGTGGATTTGGTAAATCTTTTATGTTATCATTGTACTCAATGCTAAGAGCATTATTAATACCAAATAGAAAAGTAGTCGTTGTTGGTGCAGCGTTCAGACAGTCAAAAGTTCTATTTGAATACATGGAAACAATCTGGAATAATTCTCCAATATTGCGTGATATTTGCGATAGTGACAGCGGACCACGTAGAGATGTTGACCGCTGCGTTATGAGGATTAATGAGAGCAGGGTCACATGCTTACCACTTGGTGACGGACAAAAAATTAGAGGTCAGCGCGCTAATGATATTATCAGCGACGAATTTGCGTCCATACCTCGTGATATTTTTGAAACGGTTGTTGCGGGATTTGCGGCAGTAAGTTCCGACCCTATTGAAAATGTCAAAAAGATAGCTTCTAAAAATAAAGCGGTTGAACTCGGCATTGAAATAGACGAGGACGAAAAAGACGTTGTTAAAAATAAAGATAACCAGATTATTCTATCCGGTACGGCCTATTATGACTTTAATCACTTTGCCACGTATTGGAAAAAATGGAAATCTATAATTAAGAGTAGTGGTAGTAGAGAAAGGTTAAGAGAGGTGTTTGGAGGTGAAGATCCTCCTGTAGATTTTGACTGGAGAGAATACTCAGTCATTCGTATACCCTACGAGCTTCTACCAGATGGCTTTATGGACGCCGCACAGGTAGCCAGATCGAAGGCAACCGTCCATGCTGGAATATATCAGATGGAGTTCGGAGCGTGCTTCACACGCGATTCTCAGGGCTTCTTCAAGAGGTCTCTTATAGAGACATGTGTTTGCAACGAAGAGAACGCTATAAGAGATTCTAAAGATGATATTATTATCTATGAAGCTAGACTCATGGGCGATAAGAATAAAAAATATGTATTTGGTGTTGACCCAGCATCTGAAGTGGATAATTTCAGCATAGTAGTAATGGAGCTATCAGAAGATCACAAGCGTATTGTATATTGCTGGACAACAACTAGAGATGAACATAAAGAACGTGTCAAAAAGGGGTATTCTACTGAAAAAGATTTCTACGCATACTGCGCCAGAAAAATTAGAGATCTTATGAGGCTATTTCCATGTGTTCATATTGCTATGGATGCACAAGGTGGAGGTATAGCTGTTATGGAATCCTTACACGATACGGATAAGATACAAGACGGAGAACAGCCAATATGGCCAGTTATAGATGATGATAAACCTAAAGATACAGACGGTGAACGAGGTTTACATATTCTAGAAATGTGTCAATTTGCTAAACATGAATGGCTAGCAGAAGCTAATCATGGATTACGTAAAGACTTTGAAGATAAAAATACCCTGTTCCCGCGTTTTGACTCTATTAGTTTAGCTGCCTCAAACGCGGAGGATGGACTAAAAGGTAGAATGTTTGATACCCTAGAAGAATGTGTTATGGAAATAGAGGAACTAAAAGATGAACTAGCCATGATACAAATGACTCAGACGCCAGCCGGTAGGGATAAATGGGACACTCCAGAAATTATCGTTGCCGCCGGTAAAAAAAGTAAGATGCGTAAGGACCGCTATTCAGCATTATTGATGGCTAATATGGCCGCTAGAACAATTAACAGGACTCCAACGCAGGCTGAGTATCAATTTTACGGTGGCTTTGCTACCATAAGAGACTCTAAAGATAAGAACGAAGATATGTATACAAGTGGCCCTTCTTGGTTCACTGATGGAATGAGCAACGTTTACTAAAAGTTGTGTATAGTATAATGAGTATTGCATTCCAATTACATTCTAATTAAGGATCTAAAGATGACCCAGCCCCAGCAGTTCACAGTTACATGGGACGATAATGATAAGAGCAGCAAAGCACAGGCTATGGACTTGTATGCATCTGCTGGAGACCAATACACTGGAGTGACAAAATCTACAGCATCTCACTATAGAGATTTTAGAGATATTGAACCTAATAAGTCGGTACGGCCCGGTTTTACACGATACGATTATGATGCTTTTAGACCCGACGAACAAATTCCACGCCGACAAAAACGACTCATAAAGATGTGCATGGATGCATACGATAAGGTTGGAATTATTAGAAATGTTATTGATTTAATGGGTGACTTTGGTAGTCAAGGAATTGATATTATACATGAAAATAAAAGCGTAGAAACTTTCTACAAGCAATGGTTTAAGAAGGTAGACGGAAAAGAAAGATCAGAAAGGTTCTTAAATAATCTTTACAGAACTGGTAATGTTATTATATATCGGAGTACAGCTAAAATTACTCCAGCCGTAACAAAATACATCAAATCTATGGCGGCTGATATTAAAGTTAACGTTCCTAAGTTTGAAGATAAAACTATACCGTGGCGCTATAATTTATTTAATCCCGTATCAGTTGACGCAAAAGATGGAAAATTAAACATTCTATTTGGCAGAAAAGACTACCAAATTACTTCTACATCATTTATTGATAACTTTAGAGATGGAACAATACCAGCACAGTTTCTAGATACATTACCGCCAGATGTTAAAAACAAGATTAAAAATGGCGAACAGAAAATTCCATTAGATCCAGAAAGATTATCTCTATTCTTCTATAAAAAAGACGACTGGATGGAATGGGCGAACCCCATGATTTATGCCATTCTAGACGATATTATCATGCTAGAAAAAATGAGACTTGCAGACCTATCAGCACTAGATGGGGCAATATCTAATATTAGACTATGGACTCTTGGTAATCTTGAATATAAAATTTTGCCAACAAAAGCAGGAATTAATAAATTAAGAGATGTGCTGTCAAGTAACGCTGGTGGTGGAACTATGGAGCTTGTTTGGGGTCCAGAGCTTACTTATACAGAATCAAATAGCCAAGTATATAAGTTCTTAGGATCTGAAAAATATACATCAGTACTTAATAGTATTTATGCTGGACTTGGTGTTCCTCCAACGCTAACAGGGCTAGCTGGCAATGGTGGCGGCTTTACAAATAATTTTATATCACTAAAAACCCTTGTAGAAAGACTACAATACGGAAGAGAGTTGCTAGCCAAGTTCTGGGAAAAAGAAATAGAAATTGTAAGACAGGCTATGGGATTTAGAAAACCTGCCCACATACAGTTTGATCAAATGAGTCTATCAGACGAAGCCACTGAGAAAAATCTTTTAATTCAGTTAGCAGATAGAGATATTATAAGCCACGAGACTGTTCTACAGAGATTTAAGGAAATTCCTTCAATCGAAAAAATTAGACTTAAACGTGAACAAAAAGATAGAACAAATGACTCTTATCCTGATAAAGCCGGTCCATTTCATAACGCAAATCATAAACAAGAAATGCAGAAGATAGAAAGACAGGGTGACATAAATCAGAAGCTACAACAAGATAAGGAACAGAACAAACCTGTCAATCCAAATGGAAGACCTCCACTTAAACAAGATGAAGGACCACGTAAAAAGCGTACTGAAACACCAAGATCCAAGCCGGGGGTTGCAGAGCTAATCGTTTGGTCACAAGATGCTTTTGATAAGATATCAGAAGTTACGACTACTGCCTTTTTAGGTTTTAAAAATAAAGCAAACATGAGAAAACTTACAAAGTCTGAGGTTGCTGAACTAGAAAGTGTAAAGTTAGATATACTCACCAATACAAAGCTCATGTCTGATGTTAGTGAAGAGTCTATATACAACACTCTTAAAGCAAACAAGAAAGCCCCACAGGAATTTCTAAACACTCTTAAATCCCTCAAAATTAGCACATCTAGCATGTCAATAGATGAATACAAAAAGAAGGCCGTTAGCACGTTTGTAGAGCTAATTATGGAGGATAAAATCTAGAATTTTCAATAATTTATTTTTTTTGTGTATAATTCATAGAGGTTAAACTATGACAGAAATCACAATTTTCCAAAAAGAGATAGACGACGGCGTTGGTGAACTCGTAAAGAGCACAGCCAGTGTTGCGTACTGTTCTCCCGCCACCGTCCAAAAGGATGAAGTTCCCTTTCCAGAACTTAAAAGTTTGTCAGACGCAGAAATGGAAAGGCTTGGGATTGCAAAAGCGGAAAATAAAGATCAGATAGATCTGTATTATCTAGAGTCAGTTCTTGTATCTACTGGATGGAATAAAAATGACGATGTGTTTATGACAGAAGCTACATGGGAAGCTAGAAACACACCAGAAGATAAACAATTTAACTTTATGCACGATGAAAATGACATCATCGGACATATCACTGGATCTTATGTCCTCTCAAAAGACGGCAAAAGAGTAGAGACAGATGGTATGCCTGAAGATTTTGATATTATCACTCAAGCAGTTTTATACAATAGCTGGACAAATGAGGATAATAGAGACAGGATGCAGAAAATCATTTCCGAAATCGAAGAAGGAAAATGGTATGTATCTATGGAATGTCTCTTTGCTGGATTTGATTATGCCTTGATAGATAAAAATGGTCAGGCAAAAATTTTAGCAAGAGACGAGCAGTCGGCATTTCTTACTAAGCACCTTAGAGCATATGGTGGAACTGGTGAGTATGAAGGCTATAAGATTGGCCGAGCATTAAAAAATATAGCATTTTCAGGTAAGGGCTTAGTAGCAAAACCTGCAAATCCTAGAAGTGTAATCATCAATAAAAACTCAAGTAAGGCTTTTGTTTTAGATGATAATTCTCGTTCTCTAAATATAGGAGATTTTACAATGTCAGATGTTTCAGTACTAGAGAAGCAGATTGCTGAACTAAAAACAGCACTTGCTTCGACAGAACAAGAAAACAAAGAAATCAAGGCTAAGATCGAAGAAGCAAAAGACAAAGAATTTGCTTCTCAGGTTGAAGCATTTGAAGCGTCCATCGAAGAAAAGCAGGGCACCATTGCTGAGCTAGAAGAGTCTATTAAGTCAACACAGGCTCGCGTTGCCGAGCTAGAAGATGCTCTAAAGGCATCTCAGACCGAACTAGCCGCAGCCATGAAGAACATGGATGAAATGAAGAAGAAAGAAAAGATGGAGAAAAGAAAGGCCGCTCTAATTGAAGCTGGTCTAGACGAAGAAGAAACAGAAGCTACCCTTGCTTCACTTGAAGCACTAGAAGATGACGCTTTTGATTCAGTCGTTGCCGTAATGAAAAAGAAGGCGGTAATGAAGGACGAAAAGAAAGAAGACGAAGGAGCCATGAAGCCTAAAGCTGAAGAAACAGAAGCAGAAGTAGAAGAAGTTGAAGCTACTGCTGAAGTTTTTGAAGAAGTAGAAACTTCAGAGGCAACACTCGTAGAACCAGCAACAGATGAAGCTGACGAGCTAGAATCAACTCGTGCTTCACTATCTAACTGGATTTCAGAAAATATTCTTAGCAAGTAAATCCAAACTCTAAAGAGGAGATATAACAATGGCTCTTAAATCAGATAGAATCGAAGAATCTACAGATATCAGCTTTTTTTACAATGAAGGTACTGCCACTCGTGGTGGCGTAGTCGTTCTTGATGCAGCTAATGCATCAGGTGCAGCTATGGATCAGGGTGCTAATAAGGTTAAGTATGCAACCGTGGCATCAGATGATGTCCCAGTTGGAATTCTTTTAAACGATGTTGTTAACAAGGATCTTACCCGAACCCATCTTAATCAGTATAAAGATGAAGTTCAAAAGGGTGGGAAGGTTACAGTTCTTACTCGTGGTCAGGTTACCACAAACAGCATTGATTCGGTTACAGTAGCCGCTGGCGAACTAGCATATGCTTCAAGTGGCACAGCAGGTAACTTGACAAATGTTTCAGCAGTTGGTTCAGCCCATGCTGTTGGACGTTTCCTTTCGGCTAAAGATGGTGATGGATATGCTAAAGTCTTTGTAAACCTTCCAAACTTCGGCTAATATAAACTTTAAATAGGAGATATAACAATGTCATTTACAGAACGTCCTAGTGACGAATTTATCGCACTACTCAGAAAATCTGGTGATAACGATATTAATGTCGCAACAGCGGCTCAGCGAGAGTTTGCTAAGGCTCTTGAACTTCCTCTTCGTAAGGGTGTTCTAGTCGGCAATATTCTTGGTGATATTTTCGAGACTATCAATGTTGAACCCGGTGCTTCAACAGAGTATCCTCTCGATCTTATTTCTCCGGGACTAGAAGGTGAGCACGTTGCTTACACTAATCCGGGTCACGGTAGAATTCCTGAACGATCAGTTGAATCTGATTACGTCATGATTCCTACCTATGCTATTACCTCTTCAATTGACTACTTGCTACGATATGCTCGCGAAGCCCGTTGGGACATCGCGGCTCGTGCTATGCAGGCAATGGAAGCTGGCTTTGTTAAGAAGATGAACGATGACGGCTGGCAGACAATTCTTGCTGCTGGTACTGATCGTAACATCTTGGTTTATGATGGTGATGCGACTGCTGGCATGTTCAGCAAGAGACTCGTTTCTCTCATGCAAACTGTTATGCGACGAAACGGCGGCGGAAACACTGGTTCTGCTAACCGTGGTCGCCTAACAGATCTCTATGTTTCACCTGAAGCACTAGAAGATGTACGTAACTGGGGTCTAGATCAGATTGATGAAGTTACACGTAGAGAAATCTACACAGCTTCTGAAGGTGGCGCTCCAATTACTCGAATCTTTGGTGTCAACCTCCACGATCTCGATGAGCTTGGTGAAGGTCAGCAGTACCAGACCTTCTTCACAGCGGCTGATGGACTTGCTGGTGCTGTTGAGACAAGCGACCTTGAATTGGTTGTTGGTCTTGATCAGTCAACCCGTGACAGCTTCGTTATGCCAATGAAGCAAGCTCTACAGGTATTTGAAGACCCTGCCCTACATCGTCAGCAGAGAGCTGGCTATTACGGCTGGGCTGAACTTGGGTTTGGTGTCCTAGATAACCGTCGAGTTATTCTTGGCTCCTTCTAAGTTATAGAGATTTTAATAAGAAGAGTCGTTATCAGTTATCTGGTAGCGGCTCTTTTTTTGTGTATAATACTCTGTATAAATCAACATTAGGACTTTTTAAGGAGTCAATAAATGGCCGCTTTATCAGATTATCTTGAGTCTGGTTTGTTAAATCATGTGTTTAGGGGGGCAGATTTTCCAAAGCCTTCAGCTATAGCAATTGCCCTCACCAGTGGTGTCCCACAAGATTCACACACCGGAGCTACAATTCCAGAAATTCCACAGACTATTAACGGCTCTGGAACTGGATATGTTAGAATTGTACTAAATGATACATCAGTAAGTGGAAATGAATATTGGTCATTTTCTGATGACGATTTCGCCGCTGGAAGTGGATTGATTAAAAATGCAGCTAATAGAGCGTTTGAATCGGCCCTATTAGACTGGGGATGGGTTAGTGGAATTGCAATACTTGATAGCGGCGTATATGGTTCTGGTAATCTATTAATGCACGCACAGCTAGACAATCCTAGAATTATTTATATGGGCGATAGCGTAGTCTTTAATGAAGACACACTTCAAATTAGCTTTAAATAGTAGGAATAAAAAATGAAATTAACCAAAAACGATTTCATTACTCAGTTGAATTCGTTGATACCAGATAATGGTACTCAGCAAATTTCTCCGCTAGATCTTAGAATTGTAATCAGAGATACTGCTGATTCTACGGTTAATTTCTTAAATGGTCAAAATTTAAATACTGCTAATTTTTCTACACCTGAAGTAACATCTACACGCGCAGGTATAGACGCTTTATCAAAATATAATCTCCCCGGATATGTCACTTCTGGGAATAGCGCTTTTGGATATCAATCCTTACATAGTAATTATCACGGACTCGATAATACGGCTGTAGGTGCATTTTCTCTTGGTTGTAACTTATACGGAAATTATAACGTTGGGGTTGGTTATACAGCACTAGGAGGCAACGTTGCCGGATCTGGCAATATTGGAATTGGCAGTCATACATTACAGTCAAACAAAAATGGTGATTTTAATATCGCCATCGGGCACGGGGCTGGATATTATATAGGTAATTATCCGGAATCTCTTGGTGTAAATAGCTATAAACTTTATATAGCATCCGTTCCAGTGACATCTGAAGATTTATGTGAGATCGAGGCTGGAGTTGGTCCAGCCCCACTTGTTTATGGAGACTTGAAAGATTTAAGATTTGGTATAGCAACAAAGACGCTACATGACTTTGGAACCTTACAGGTGTCTGGAGATATTGCCCCAACGCAAGATGAACAATTTAATTTAGGTAATGATCAATACAGATGGGCGTCTGTTAATGATTTGATTCACTTTTCTGGAAATAAAATCGGTATTGGAACAAATGCACCGTCTGGTTCTGAAGGTCTTGTTACAGTTAATGGAAGTATAGTACCATCTCAATACGGTGCGTATACTCTTGGAAACGCCAATCTTGCTTAGGACGGATTCTTTAATGATATCACTGTTAGTGGTGCAGCTACCATAACAGACCTTGAATATATCACAAAAGAACAATGGATATATGAAGCTCTTACATTACATCTTGGCGCAAGCGGTGGCGTTTGGGAGGGTAGTGGAGTATTTACTGGTGAACCATACGGCCCAATACGTGGTTATCTAGATGATGGCGGCGCTGACGGTGCTGGGTTTATACTTCACACTAGCGGATCAGATTATCAGCGTGACTATAAATTCATATATAAATCTCCGGATCAATCACTTACATGCCTTGAATCTGACGACGCATTTTCACGAGGTAGATGGCAGTCCAATATTTCTATAGAAATTCAAAATGGCCGACATCTACAAACAGATAGAATTATTGCAGATGATTCACTTTCGTTAGTATCCAGAAGTGGCTGTTATGGATTATTTATTAATACAGACCACTCTGACAGTGGTAACAAAGTTTACATAGGCCCAGAATCATATATTGGAACATATGATTATTCATCAGATATCAATCTTTACGGAACGCCATCTGGTTCTAATTTTGATGTATCGACTATATCTTTAGAATCTGGAGTTTCCGTATCACACAGATTGTTAAGTAGGGGTAGACTTCCTACTCCACGAGGATTTGAATTATCTTATAAAGATGATGCAGATTCAGATACTGATAGATTTACTATTTCAAGATATTCTAATTCGGCAGAAAAACTTGACCCGTTCATTGTTAAGTACGATGGAAGTATTGGTTTTTCTAATCTTTTACATCGCGGAACTCCAAATCTACCAAAAACTAATTTTCATGTAAATGCAAAATTAGATTGTGACGCTAGATTTTCAACACGATCCTCATCTCAAAAATCAAGAATACAACTAACATACGGAGTTGAGCGTAACGCTGGTGTAGAATTATGTTACAAACAGGATGTCTTTGATATATCGCTGTTAAAACCAAGTGGAGATACAGGTGCTGCAAGTGGCACAATGTCTATTTCTACTACAGGCGTTGTTATCGGTTATACACAATGGGAATATGCCTCTCGAATATCTACTCCCGCAACACCGCTTGTTATTTCTCACGCCTCAGCAAATAGTGGCACAATATCTCTTAAAGAGCAATCATCATCTCCAAGTAATATTGCAGGATTTGGTAGTATCTTTGTAAAGCCGTATGTTCAATACGGACAAGAACAATCTTTATACTTTAGAGACGATGCCAACAACGAATTTAATCTTATACAGAATCCAAATGACTCAAATAGTAACCTTGTCTATATAGATTCAGCACGCAATACATTTGCTGGAATCTCTTCTCCGGCTACTAGACCTCCAGTCGCAAGAACTTTCAATAATACTGCTTATGGATATCTTGCGTCAAGTGGCAACAATGGGGGAGACTCTAACTCTGCTTTTGGATCTTTAGCTCTATATAAAAATACTGCCGGTAGCAATAATGTTGCAATTGGCTATTCCGCTGGGGCAGTCAGTGGTGTAGGTGCTATAAATAATAATGTATTTATTGGTTATGGAGCCGGAGCAAATATTAAAAATAATATCAATCACTCTATTATTATAGGATATAGAGCTGGATATGATAGCGCCGCACTTAGTATTCCTGATGCAACCCTGCTAATTGGAACTGGAAATAGACCTCTTGTTAGCGGTTCATTTTCTGCTAAGACATTTGCTATAGATGGTGGATCACTTTCAGTATTAAGCACAAACCGTCGTCAAGAAATAAAATTATACAACGAAGAGAATGCAGATTACTTCTATGAAGATGGCGAAATAGAAACTTCAGTAATAAATATATTAGATAATGATAGCGTTGAATATAATCAGCTTGGCGGGTTAAGTTTAGCATTTACAAAATCAGATGGCAACTCTGGAATCTTGATGAATTTCAGACATAACGCCGACCCGATGGCTTATACGCCGTCATACCATGAGAATACAACTGACAGGCCATATGCAGAATTACGTGGAGATCTTAGACTACTTGGTGATATTAAATTTTCAGATGGCACATACCTTAATTCTTCATCATTTATTGGTGCTGCTGGCGGATATGGCACCCAGTTTAATTCCCGTAATGGCGGAACGTTTATAGATCTAGATTTTACAGATCTTACCAGTGCATTTTCTGTCGATTCAGATATTGACACGGAAAACAGCTTTATAGCAATAAGCGTTCCGAGTGGGGTATCAGACACTCAAACAATAACAAGGCTAAGTATACAAGGTCTTGGTGATTTAATAGAAGATGGATACGCTACAATATCAGAAAATTGTAACACAGTATTTACAGATGATAATGGAAATGTTAATGTTAATAAAAATAATAGATCTGTATTTATAGGCTGTGAAGCTGGTGTTTCCGCTACAGGGTGGCGTAATTCTATTATCATAGGCACAGAAGCTGGTAAGAATTCAACTACACCAAACGCAGATATTCACGGCGGCGGGGCTGTTAATACAGCTTCTATATTTATGGGTTTTAGAGCTGGGTATAATGCTGATAATGTAGAGAATGCAGTATTTATAGGAACAAACGCTGGACTTAATGCAGTCTCGGCAACAGACTCGTTGTTTATTGGCGAAAATGCTGGTCTTGATTCCAACTTCAGTAGTTCAATCGGTATTGGCCCAAACGCATTACGTGGATCTTTAGTAATTAATGAAAGTGGTTCTGGTAATATAGAAATTATATCGCCAATACATCAGGGTGAAAGATTATTTACAGTTAATAGTGCTTCTGACGCTGTACTATCGAGTAGACTTAATATTGGTAATATTTTTGCTGGAGATATGTGGCAAAAGAGAGCATCTATCGGCCAAGCCACGCTTTCTCCAGACGCAGTATTAGAAGTTAATCATTCTTCGTGGGAAACTCCAGATGGACATACAGACGTTGACTATATTCAGACTTGGAATTCTAATGTAAGTAATGATAAGGTTACCCACGCCGCCGTTAGTACGCATAGATGTTCTGGATTTATGGAAGTAGATCCATATGGAGGTGATACATTAAGACCTCTATTTATTGAAGGGTTTGTTAAATCTCAAATATCCGCAGCACCTAGTCAATTTACTGCTTCGTCTGGATTAATTGATGTATATAGAAATACATCTCCGGGTGGTACACTTGAAAATACCGGACAGGATATTTATATAGTAAATAGAGACAGATACAGCATTATTCCTGCAAATGTATATGTAGTTGCCGTTAGAGTTGGATGTGAATACCGACCCGTATTTGTTGGTTGCAATTCATAAGGAAACAAAATGAGTTTTTCATATGAATGTTCGTGTCATTGTGTGACTCCACCTCCAACTACTACTACCGGAACAACCACGACTGGAACAACCACGACTGGAACAACCACGACTGGAACAACCACGACTGGAACAACCACGACTGGAACAACCACTACATCTCCTCCAACTACTACCACTACTCCGGACTGTAGTACATGTAGTTATATTTGGTGGGGAGATCAATGGACCAACGACTGGGGAAGTAATATACAATCAGATTGTCCCGCTTGGACATACGATATACCACAGTGTACTGTTGGCTGTGTTTGTCCCGATCCGCCAGATAGACCCGGATTATACGAGTGTGAAATTGCTACTTATGATTGTATCTCAACTAGCACAAGTACAACTGGAACAAGTACAACTGGAACAAGTACAACCGGCACAAGTACCACTGGTAGTACAACTACTACGTCTGGATTTGGAGCTTGTTGTTATTCAACTAATATTCCGGGTGGTTGGGGTTGTTCAATACTTACAAAGGCAGAGTGTGACTCTGGCGATCTAGAACGCGGTCCCGGCACTTGGTATGCAGGTCAAACATGTGATGATATTTCGTGTCCAGCGACCACGACTACTGAAAGTACGACAACCACTGAAGGTACGACAACCACTGGGGGTACGACAACCACTGGGGGTACGACAACCACTGGGTGTACTGGTCATATTCTCTGTTGTACTGGGGATGATGAATATATTGAATTATATAATGAATGTTGTTCAGTCTATGGCTATTCTAATGCTCCGTGTCCGGGAGCTTGTTGCTATTGGGAGGGTTCTTATAACTGCATCCAAACAGATGAAACGAACTGTCGGGCTGTTGTTGGCTACATAAGCTGGACCGCTGGAGCAGATTGTTCTGAAATCGAGTGTGGAACAACTACCACTAGTAGCGGCACAACAACCACTAGCGGCAGCACGTCAACCACTG
>Ga0070754_10001395_pt1 | contig 19444 bp, 17 predicted proteins | sample VirMetDEL_Sep_01_FD_75181 | JGI IMG/M metagenome (GOLD analysis project Ga0070754, IMG submission 75181) | Aqueous microbial communities from the Delaware River and Bay under freshwater to marine salinity gradient to study organic matter... | ecosystem: Environmental > Aquatic > Marine >... | reverse complement strand
TATTCCAGGACAACTATAGTTTTCGTCAGCTTCTTCAGTCTAAGGGACCGGCACTTATGGATCCATACACTAGAAAGGAGAAGTGCCCCCAGTGCAACCAGGCCTTTCTTTCTGTAAAAAATACGTATTAGAGCTTAAAATAATCGCACTAGAATATAACATGAAGATCGTCATCGATGGACTCATTGGTGCCGGAAAATCAACTCAAGTGGACATTATACACAAGAAATTGGGTATCCCTGTAGTCAAGGAACCCATAGAAGAGTGGCCACTCGAGTTGTTCTATAGCGACCCAACTAGATGGGGTTTTATGATGCAAGTAGCTGTTCTGAATTCATTTGTAAAATTCAAAGATGTTGACGGTATCTTCGAACGTTCACCAGAGTCTACGCGCAGCGTCTTTTGGCAAAATCTAGTTGATAGCAAAGTAGTAACCCAAAAAGAAGATGAAATTTTTCAGAAATTATTCAATTATTTGGAGTGGAAACCAGATATCACCATTCTGATTGAAAAGGATCCAAAACTCTGTTTTGAACACATTCAGAAACGGAACCAGGAGGGGGATAGTGGCGTTTCACTCGAATACCTTGGGCAGTTGAATAAGTACTATCAGAAGTTTAAAAGCAAGGATGTAATAATTGTAAACGGGAATCAGTCCATCGAGGCCGTCTCTGAAGAAATTTTAAAAAAGATTAGTACATTAAGAGATGGAAATTGATTGCTGCAAGTTTATAACAAAAGCAGGAACACAATGTAAACACAAGCCGAAAGTGAATGAGTTTTGTACTATGCATAACAAGGACAAGTGTCCTATCTGTTTTGAGCTCGTTCAGAGAAAACCAAAGAAGCTATCCTGTAACCATGTTTTCCATGAAGAATGTATAACTCAGTGGTATGTAACGGCCGATTCGTGCCCGGTTTGTAGGGTAGGCCAGGGGAAGGACAGTTATATAAAATTCAGGAATCTTGTTGAGAATAACATGAGAGATAAGTACAAAGATGCTATAGATTCTTTGGAACAAGAAGTCATGAGATTACGCAGAGAAGTAAGAAACTTAAGGAGGAGGCCGATAATATTAGATTAGATGAAGGTCTGTCTCACAACAATTTGTATAGGTGAAAAATATTTGGAACAATATAATTTAGTATTTCGACACAGTCAGGAGGCTTATGCACTCAGACATGGGTATGACTTCAAGGTTGTTACAGAGTACATTTCTGAACCGCACCCTAAACTCATATCTATGAATAAAATTTTAGTTTCAGATGAACACTATGATTTTGTTATTTTTGTCGATGCCGATGTTCTGATTAGTCCCAATGCCCCCTCGATCCACGATGCATATGATTTTGGTGATAAAATTGGCGTTGTAAGTGAAAATCAGCCAGACAAGTACGCCAAGTATATGGTCCAGAAAACAATGCAATGGGAACTTACCGCAGGACAGTATTATCTGGGCAAATCTGGTCACATTTTAGACACAGAAGATGTGATAAATACAGGTGTTTTGGTCATACAACCCAAGAAACACAAAGAATTTCTAGAGAATATTTTCAAGAAATATTCTGAAAATCAGAAATGGTCCCCACACGGATTTCATTATGAACAATCCGTGATAGGATTTGAACTCCAGATAAACAATATGGCCCTCTTTATGAATTATAAATGGAACGCCATATGGATGATTCACAAGATTTATAATCAAATTTCTAGAAAAAATGTAGATTTAGATGAATTTTATAAAAATAATTACTTTACTCATCTGGCCGGTGGGTGTGATATCAACGTTGCTTACACAAAAATTTCACGCGATTTGCAAGATATTTATCCGCGGTCCTAGCAGTTTTACCACAGAGTAGGAATGAATGCACCCGAGCGTACCCCCATTGCTGACCAGTTGCGCCGGGGCGATGGCCAGTTCTCCAGGCCGCCAGACCTTTGTTGTACACTTCCCGGATTATACCCAGAGGAACTCCCGTGGCCTTGGACTTCTGGGCCAGAGATTTCGCACCCGGATATTTCATATAAAATCTAGAAGTGTATGAACTCGGTCTAGTTTTCTTACCCTTGTCTGTCTTGAAAGCACTAAAATTATTCTTATTTTTCGTACCAGCGACTATTCGCTTGTATCTATGATCAACCTCTTTAAGATACTTCAGTCCCTTGAAATATTTCATGGGTGTATAGACTCTATGTTTTTTGATTTTCTTGAGACGATCTCGAATTTGTTGTTCACTCAGCATTACCTGTGTGTTTAATAATAAACAATTTTTTATTTCAAAGTAATATGGCTTTTTGTGGAGCACAGACCCCATCTGGGACAGAATGTAAATGTAGGGTTAGGACCGCCGGTGAGCGGTGTCAGTGGCACAAACCCATAGATGACCCAGATCCCAATTGTTCTGTATGTATGGATTATATGACCACAAGAAACTCTAGAGAATTGGGATGTGGTCATAAATTTCATAAGAAATGTTTGCAAAAATGGAAATTAGAAGGAAACAGGACGTGTCCCCTATGCCGAGAGGAGTTTGACAACCACAATTCAAAGTAACTGTAAGTATAGAATCTTTATCGAATAATTTTAGTTCAAATTCATTTGACGCATCAGACAGAAGTATGAATATTTTCGATTCACTTCGTCTGGACCCCGGTGAAATGCAAGGATTTTCGACTGAACTCGCAATGGAAGCAGAGGACCTGGATACACTCAGAAGTGTGTTGCACAGAATAGGTCTAGAGTTAGACCGGACCGACCTTGACTCCCTTCTTGCTCGAGACACAGAATGAATTACAGTATTTACTGTATACCAGTGAATATGATCTACACGCCTTTCTGGGATCTTTTATGATTTTACCACAAGAGTCAACCAACAGGGGCCCCGTTGCCCATCCCATCTTGTGACTAAACAGGTTACATTTGAAAGTTATTATTTTTCCCACCCGTGGGTTCTTACCCATGGCCAATTTTATTCTACGCAAAGGTACGTCGAAAAATTTCGCCAAATTTTCCGCGGTATCTTGTTTACGCAGTTTGTATTTGATAATACCGTGCTGCTTGTAAAAGTGAAAATCTCCACCAGGACGACCGTATTTGTCCTTGGGAGCCACGACCATCATAACCTTGTAGTATCCCTTGGGACACTTTTGTTTGGCGTTGGCTATGAAAACTTTCCCGGGGTTGTCTTGGACTATCTTTTTGGCTATGCCCTTGCAATGAGTAAAGGTATGACTAATACCCGTGGTACGGTCACCGGGAACACTCTTATGGGGTCTCCAGGTACGCATGTCGTGAAAGGCATAAGCGTAACAGTTATTTGCTATCTTGAACTTGGTCCAGGGTTTATGAACAAATGGGTGTTCTGACCCGGTTGTGGGGAGCCGTTTCTGAGGCATTCTTACCATAAACAAATATTTTATATTATTAAATGTCTGGATCTCTTGTCCAGCTTGTGTCCCAGGGAATTCAGGATGTTCATATATTAACAGATAATCTTACTAATTCGGCATTTACCGCACAGTACAAAAAACACACGCCATTTTCTCAGAATGCAAAACAACTTGAAATTGTGGGAAATATAGCTCCAGGTGGAACCTCTGAAGTGGAGATTGTAAAATTTGGTGATCTTGTGAATTACATGTGGCTCGAGGGTGAAGATTTACTCGATTATATGTCTGGTACAGAATTTGAACTCTATATGGGTGGAAAATTGATAGATACTCAGAGTTTCGAATATATTACCGAAATTTGGCCAGTGTATCTCGCAGAAACCAAAGTCAAGTCAACGTGTCTGAATAACAGAGTGTCTTCTACGGACAAGAACTTTTTTCCATTACACTTTTTCTTCTGTGATAATGGAATGTTTCTGCCCCTGGTAGGTATGCAGTACCACAAGGTAGAAATCAGGATAAAGTGGGGTACCACGGTTCCCACGGATGTAAAGATGTATGGAAATTACATATTTCTGGATACCCCAGAAAGAACCAGATTTGCCGCATCCAATATGGATATGCTTATAACACAGGTTCAAAGTAACCCCTACACAGTTTCGGATGATACCGACAGTAAAATCGATATTTCCACAATAAATCATCCGGTAAAGGCTCTATGGTTCGGACAGTCTGCCCTTTCGGCATCGATTGCATCTGATTTTTTCACATTTGATAAGCTCAGCATGTATCTAAATGGTCAGGTGAAGGTTGAGAACATGTCTCCACATTATTTCCATACCGTGCAGGGTTACTATCACACCCAAAATGCTCTGGTAAATTTCACAAATATTGAAAAGACTCCATTTTACACAAGATTTTTCATGTACAGTTTTGCAAACGACGCATCGGATTACAACCCAACTGGTTCCTGTAACTTTAGCAGACTTGATACGGCTATACTAAACATTGAAAACATTTCCAGAGCATCGGTTAAACAGAACCTGCCGGTCTATGTGTATGCTCTGAATTATAACGTACTCAGTGTACGTGAAGGACTTACTGGAATTTTATTTAGTAATTAATATAAATGGCGAATGCCGGTGACGACATCAAATTCAAGAGGGTTCGGTTTGAAACCATAGACAATGCTCCGTCCACGACGGGTCTTGTTGTTGGTCAGACCGGTCTCGCCCGTTCACTTTATCTGGATGGAACATTAATAGGTCCTAATGCTCCAACTATAGGGTCACTTCAGCAGGCAGTAGATCAAGGAAATACATCTACAACGAGTACCCTTTTTCTGGGACACCTCGAAGCGTCCAATACTTTTAATGCAAACACGGTTACCATGGGTCTGAATACTACGGCAAATGGCGATTATTCCCTTGCGACCGGTTCAGGAACCACGGCAGATGGAGAGGCTTCGCGTGCCGAGGGTGCCTCGACTACTGCTACTGGAGAGGCTTCGCACGCTGAGGGGAATGCAACTGAATCTGTGGGTAATTATTCACACGCAGAGGGCAGAAGTTCCAAATCTGTAGGTCAGTATTCTCATGCAGAGGGGTGGGCTACAGAGTCATTTGGTATTTATTCTCATTCCGAGGGAAAACAAAGTAATTCATATGGATCACACTCCCATGCGGGTGGACAAGAAACCATTTCATGGGGTGTGGGTTCAACCGCACTTGGTCTGGCGTCTAATTCGGCAATTGATTACTCGGTTGCTATGGGACAATACAACACCAACAATCTTCCTTATAACACTCACCTTGTTGTGGGTGATGGTACATTCGGTGCGCGATCAAATGTGATGGTTGTGGCCGAATCAAACATTATTATGCACGGAGACACGTATTTACCATCAATAGATACGGCCGTAACTTCGGATGCTATTTACATAAGTTCTGACGGCAAGCTTTCGAAGGGAACTCCAGCCACGGGAGCCACCGGAGCTACCGGCCCCACGGGCGCAACGGGTCCAGATGGTGCTATCGGTGCTACGGGTGCAACGGGTCCAGATGGTGCTACCGGCCCCGCGGGTTCAGGAGCCACCGGCGCAACCGGAGCAACCGGCCCAGAGGGACCCCAGGGGCCACAGGGACCGGCAGGCGGACCCGCGGGACCAGCGGGCGCTACGGGCGCTACGGGCGCTACGGGACCCATTGTCGGACTGGATGCGGTTACTAGTGTGAGTAACGTTTCTTCAAATATTGTTGAATTTTCAAACACTTCTGGGGTAAGTCTGTACTCCCTGGGTGGTATAGAAACCGATTCTAACGTAATTGTGGGCCAAGATGCAGGATTTACTGGATCAGGTATAAATAGAATTTCTATAGGGACCAGCGCGGGTGTATCTAATCAGGCTTTTGAATCCATTGCGATTGGGAGGAACGCCGGTGCATCTAATCAGGGAGCCTTAGGTATCAGTATTGGTACATTTGCAGGTGAGTTCGACCAGACTTCAACCGGAGTTGCAATAGGATTTGCTGCAGGAAGAACTAGTCAATCTTTAGAAGGAATAGCTATATCATCAGAAGCAGGGGCGTCTAACCAAGGTGATGCATCTATAGCATTAGGTAATAGATCTGGAAAAGATGGACAGGGAGATCAGGCTATAGCAATAGGTAAAGAGGCGTCAGAATTTGGTCAAAATACACAAGCTGTATCAATTGGAATGTTTGCGGGCAAATACGGTCAGGGAGCTGGGTCTGTTGCAATAGGTACTTCAAATGGTCAATATGGTCAAAATGCATATTCAATATCTATAGGGTTTTTAGCTGGTTCTCAGGGACAAGGTTCAAGTGCAATAGCTATGGGTAGAGAGGCAGGAAGAAACGCACAAGGAACTTCTTCTGTAGCCATTGGGCTGCTTGCTGCTCAAGAACTACAGGGACCTAATTCAGTTGCCATAGGTTCTGGAACTGGTCGATATAGTCAAAATGCATTATCGGTCGCGATTGGTACAGCTGCCGGGGAGAATGCACAGGGGGGTGGATCAATAGCTATTGGATCTCTTGCCGGTCAAAATTTTCAGGCGGGTGGTTCGATTGCTTTAAATGGTGGTCAAACTTCACAAGGGGAATCATCTATTGCGATTGGTACAACTGCCGGAAATACAAACCAAGGAACTAGTGCTGTAGCTATCGGTACTGGTGCTGGTAGCGTTTCACAAGGTTCATATTCTATATCAATTGGTAAATCTACAGGAGGCGTATACCAAAAGTCTAACTCGATTAGTATAGGTACAAGTTCAGGAACTATAAATCAAAATGCATACTCGATAGCCATAGGAACAGGTGCAGGTACTTTTAATCAGGGTATTCCAGATCCAAACGGTGTCTCGGACAGTAACGCAATTGCGATTGGTCATCTTGCCGGGTACTCTAACCAGGGGTGGGCTAGTATTGCGATAGGAACCAGTGCTGGACACACCGACCAGGATAATGAAACTATTGTACTCAATGCATCAACAACGGCGCTTAATACGGATGGTGAAAAGAGATTTTTTGTAAAACCCATCAGGGAGGTTGCATCCACCAACGCTCTGAGTTACAACACCACAACTGGTGAAATTACATACAGAGAGTTCCCGAGTGGCGGTAGCACGGGGACGTTTCAGGATGTACTAGACACAGGTAACACATCCACAACAATTGCAGAGTTCAACTCGACCTCCGGGGTGGGCCTGTACTCGTTGGGTGGTATGGAGACCGATTCTAATGTACTTATTGGTCAAAATGTGGGATTTAGTGGTTCTGGTGATAGGAGAATTGCTATTGGAAGTTCTGCGGCTCTAAATGACCAGGCAGCAACTGCGATAGCACTCGGTTCCAGTGCCGGCATCCAGGGCCAGAACACAAATTCGGTCGCAATTGGTACAAATGCTGGGTGGGACGTACAGGGGTCCCTGTCTGTAGCCATGGGTACATCTGCTGGTGGTCAATCACAGGGTAATTCGGCGGTTGCGTTAGGGTATAATGCAGGTGCAATCAACCAGGGTCTTACCGCGGTAGCTATAGGGTGGCAAGCAGGCATAAATACACAAAGTCAAGAGTCCGTGGCTGTTGGAGCACAAGCTGCTGCTGTAAGTCAAGGGGAAGACGCGGTTGCTATTGGTCTTTTATCGGCGAATCAGAGCCAGGGTTTTGGCGCTACGGCCGTGGGAAGAACAGCTGGTAGAGATAACCAGGGAGATAATGCGACTGCACTTGGTGCCCAGTCCGGCCACACAAGTCAGGGTATTTATTCGGTTGCAGTGGGTGCGGAATCTGCTTATGATAATCAGGGAAGTTTTGCAGTGGCCATGGGTAGATCAGCCGGGTATTATGGACAAAACAGTTTCTGTACGGCAGTTGGTACAAGTGCGGGTGCAGAGGGTCAGGGGACAAGTTCGGTTTCTATTGGATACGAATCGGGCAAGTTTGGACAGAATAATGCATCCCTTGCAATAGGCGCCCAGGCTGGTTTCCAAGGTCAGAAAGTACAAGCCGTTGCACTGGGTACTACCGCTGGGTGTCAGGGACAGAACAATCTTTGTACGGCAGTTGGTACGAATTCGGGTAGAAGGGCCCAAGGCTTGGGAGCTGTGGCTATCGGATATAATGCGGGACAATTTGATCAGAGTACGTATTCGGTAGCTATCGGTTCTGCAGCGGGACAGGAAGCCCAGGGTGCATCTGCGGTAGCCGTTGGGTATAATGCGGGGTTGTTTGACCAAGGAAGTTCTGCCGTGTCTATTGGTCTTAACGCTGGTTCACAGGGCCAGAACACCCAATCCGTGGCCATTGGTACAGGTGCTGGTAAGTTTATCCAGGGAAGTTCGGCAGTAGCAATTGGTGTAAATGCTGGTGAGCTTTCTCAAAATATTTTCTCTATTGCCCTAGGATACCTCGCCGGTAGTTCTGCTCAGTATGATGATTCTATATCTATAGGGTCAGCTGCCGGTGAAAAATTTCAAAACAGTCTTTCGATTTCAATAGGTAGTATATGTGGGCAATATGGACAGGCAGCCAGCTCTGTCGCAATTGGCCCAGCAGCGGCACAGTATTCACAAGGATCTAGTGCAGTTGCAATCGGTCCCAATAGTGCACAATATGGACAAAATACAAATTCAATAGCATTTGGTTACGGTGCAGGGAGTATAGCCCAGGGGGCGGAATCAATTAGTATAGGTAGAAATGCAGGTTCGCAGGTACAAAATGCATATTCAATAGCTATAGGAACAAGTGCCGGTACTTTTAATCAGGGCGCTCAGCCAAGTGGTGCAACAAGAGATGGTAATGTTGTAGCAATTGGTTATCTTGCGGGGTATTCAAATCAAGGATCTGGTAGTATCGCTATAGGTACTAGTGCTGGGCACACCGACCAGCACTATAACACAATTGTTTTAAATGCAGGCAACTCGGCTCTAGATACAAATGGATCCGATAGTTTTTTCGTAAAACCTATACGAGGAGTTGCACATGGCTTGGGTGTTGGGGTTCTTAAATATGACTCAATTAGCGGTGAAATAACTTATTCTACTACTTAATTCTTCTCGACCCAGTTCCCCATTTCTCTTGCAGAGTTCTGGATCCTTGTAGTATCTCTCCAGGGCTTCGGCAACATCCCTAGAACAGGGAATTTCCATAAGCCCACCTGTAATATCAAGATCGTTAGGAATATATAAATTTACTTTGGGCTCAAGCATAATGCACCACTCGGGATTCAGGAGTTCCCGAAAGTTCTCCAGGCCGGTCACAATCTGTGGCTTACCCACAAGTTGGTGTTCTATTGTGCAAAGGCCAAAACCCTCTCCACAACATGTGTTTATACCAACATCACATGCATTGTAGAGGTCATTTATGAATTCATCACTCATGTGGTCATGTGGGGGTACCAGGACACACTCATTGAATAAAATTTTCTTAAATTTGTCGGGAATTTGGTGGAAATTTGCAAAAGTTTCTAAAAGTTCCACGGGGTTGTAACAACCCTTATAATTTTGACTCTTGCATCCCAAGAACAACTTGGTATTTGTGGGATATCCCTGGTTTTTCCAGAACTGAATGAAACCATCTATGGTAACATCCAAGCATTTTCTATATGAATTTCTGTTTAAATTCAGAATTACAAAATCATCTTTTTTAAACCCAAATATTGATCTTGTCCCTACTTTCGGATAAATGTGAGTGTTTATAGGATGTTCCAGGACACACACCTTGTGATTGGGGATACCCATATCCAACATATGCCTTTTCCAACCTTGGTGAAAACAAACAAACATATCCACAACTGTATTCATGTACTGAACATTCCTCTGCCACCGGTAAGTTAGGTCGATGTAGTAAATTAACTGAAATTTCTTATCAATTTCTGAAATAATTCTGGTATAGTGGGCTCCAACTATTACATCGTTATACGCGACCATCACATCTGGTTTAAAATCACTCAATACACTCTTGAGTTCGTCGTATCCAAAAAATTCTGATTTTGTTACCTGAATCCTGGGGTCTAATTCTCTTTCGGGGACATCATCCCTCAAAGCCTGAAAGGCCAGATAATGCACCTCGTATTCCCTGGCGAGTCTATTTACTATCATATGAGCTATGGCCCCATATCCCGTAGACATTTTAGCCCAAGTTGCACAGAACAATAATTTTTTCATCTGATATATCCAGACATAAATATTGTGTAAAATTCCCGCAATTTTTAGATTTGTGTATATCAGATGAGGTTTCACGTATTAGGGATACCGCATACCGTTACCAGTAAGGAGTATCTTTCATGTGCATACACCCAGAAAACATACAAGTTTTGTAAAATGATGAAAGCTCGGGGTCACCACGTGATTCATTATGGTCACGAGGATTCTGACCCAGATTGTAATGAACACGTCACCGTAGTTACAAATGATGATTTCCATGACGTATATGGAACAAGTGATTGGAGGAGTAATACTTCTTTTGAATACGACAGAAATGATAAAGTATATACCAATTTTTATAAAAATACTATTATAGAAATTTCAAAAAGAAAACAAAAGCACGATTTCTTATTGCCCTTTTGGGGGTCGGGGGTGAAACCGGTTTGTGATGCACACCAGGATATGATATGTATAGAACCAGGTATAGGGTATTCTTCTGGGTGCTGGACAAAGTATAAAGTTTTTGAATCGCATGCACTTCTTCATGCGTATATGGGTTTAGAATCGGCCAGCAGATGTAATCCAAAGTGGTATGATGTTGTGATACCGAATTATTTCGATACTTCAGATTTCGAGTTTTCGGCCAACAAGGACAATTACTTTCTATTTCTGGGCAGAGTCTATTCAGGGAAAGGTCTTACGATCGCTATTCAGATGACCGAACACATCGGTGCTAAATTAATAGTAGCAGGGACTGGAACACTTAAAAATGCTGGATACACGACGATTCCAGATCATGTTGAGGAATTTGGTTATGCAAATGTAGAAAATAGGAAAAAATTGATGTCCCGTGCAAGGGCTGTTATAACTGCATCACAGTTTCTGGAACCATTTTGTGGGGTTCATATGGAAGCATTTATGTCCGGTACCCCGGTGATAAGTACAGACTGGGGTATATTTACCGAAACAAATCTTCAAGGGGTAACTGGATTCAGATGTAGAACATTTAATGACTTTGTTTGGGCCGCACGAAATATTCACGCCATTTCTCCTTATCATTGCCGAGAGTGGGCGTCTAACTTTACCCTAGATGCTATCGCCCCCCGATACGAAAAGTTTTTTAAAGATGTTCTTAATGTTCATCAGCACAGGGGTTGGTATGATACAATAGAACCAGTGAGTCATATGTATTCTTATAAATATCCTAATACATCAGTTGATCCTAGGTATATAGGGTCCGGTGTAGATCTCACAAATGGTGAAATTAGTACTTGTGATGAAAACTTGGACTGGGTAATACTAAACGATACCGATGACGTGGATTATTGGAAAACAAGGGCTAAACATGTTACCGTAAAACAAACCCTTGGTAAAAATAAGCATCTTCTAAAATACAAAGACATTCATAAGGGAAAAAAGGGACTTGTAGTCTGTAACGGACCGTCGGCTAAAGATTATGATTTTTCAAGTTTAGATGAAGACACTATTGTGGTTGGATTCAATGGTATATTTATGACCGAATTATCAAAATATCTGGATTACTATTTTGCGAATGACTTTGGGAATGCGAAATATAAAAATTGTGCAAGAAGTAACCCTGTGGAAATAAAAAATTATCAACCAAAATTACAGAAATTTTTTAGTCACAAACTCAAGGAACGTCTGGATTATACCGATGGATATGAAATGTATTACTATAGAGACAATGTGAATTTAATAAAAAGAGATGGATCTCTTATACCCGATCCCGAGTTTTTGGGAGAAATTGATGATAATTTCACACAACCCATAACTACATTTGGAAGTGTAACATTCATTGGATTACAGTTTCTGGTATGGTGTGGTATAAGGGACATAGATATTATAGGGGTGGATATACACACGTCGATGCAAATCACCGGAGAGGATCGCTGGGTGCCTTATGCTATTATAGATCACGGTCTATATTGGTCAAAGGCTTTCAAACATTATGAAAATACGGATGTTGTATTTAGAAAAAGTTTGAATAAAATTTTGAAAAATAATAAAGTAAAAAATTTCTGGGAAACAAGCGATCCCAATTTTAGTCACCTACACGACAATCTAATGGACGATCCCGAAAATAATTTTATGAAATTTATTGATTTCGAAGATAAAATAGTTCTGGATTATGGATGCGGTTCGGCGATTCTGGGAAAGACATTGTTTGATCAAAAGAATATAAACAAATACATTGGTGTGGATATATCAAAAAGATCACTTGAATATTCAAAGAATACCCTCATTGATTACAAGCAGGTAGAATTATTACATGAGACAGAGTACTATGACCAAAACTCAAACTGTGATATTTTCATTTCAAGAGCCTGTATACAGCATTTTCCAGACATGGAATATCTGAACAAATTCCTTGGAAAAATAAAAGAAATTAACCCAGACACTGTAATGCTCCAGATAAGAAACAATGGTACAAATATATGCAAGGATCTGCCGTATGATTCTATTGAAAATGTAGTATCAAGGTGTTACACTACACCAGGATATATTTCGGAGAAAATTGGGGGCGAGTACAAATTACAACATCGCAGTGAAATTATGAAAAATGGATATCAGTTCCTTATTTTTAAAAAATATTCTGAAAGTTTATTGGATATATTCGTAAAACATAAGTGTGATAAGGGTGGTTATGATGAGTGGAGTCATACATATTACAAAAAATATCAGGAATTATTCGAGCCTATAAGACACAAGAAATTAAGAATTTTTGAAATGGGGATAGGATCCACATCTAAAGAATTTTTGTCCAACATGAGCTGCCAGAACACATGGTTCGGATATGAACACGGAGCTTCGCAGCGGGCCTGGAGGGAATACTTCACGCACCCCGATACGGAGATATTATGTGGAGATATAGATCCCAATGTCTGCGACGGAATAACTTCTTTTCAAGTAGATCAGACAAATCTAGAACAGACCCAGAAACTTTTTGCAGATCTGGGTACATTTGATATAATTATAGACGACGGGCTTCACACACAGGAAGCGGCAGATTTGATGTTCAGATCGGCATACAGATACCTGCGCCCCCAGGGTTACTACATAATAGAAGACATTCCTGGGTACAAAACAAATCACCCGGATTTGATTGAATACTGGGGCGACCTAAAGTCAAATGGAAGATATGATGATAATTATTTAGCAATATTTAGAAAAGGTGAAATAGATGATAATAAAGAGAAATTTGAGCATAATTTCTGGGGTGACTGTGTTAACACAATTGGTGAAGATCAAAAACAATATATTTATGCAAGAGAAATGGGACTCAAACGGAGGAATTTAAGTTTTATTTTACCGAACAAACAAAGAATACTTGATATAGGTGGCGGACCAACATCATTACTTCTTAAAACAAGAGGAGATGTATCTGGATCACTTGTTGTTGATCCACTGGTCAAAAATTACCCGAAATGGGTAATTGATAGATACGAAACAAAAGGCATAAAATGTATAACCAGTAGGGGTGAAGATTTGGGTAATATTAAAGAAAAATACGACGAGGTATGGATGTATAATGTTCTACAGCACACAGATGACCCAGAACTTATTTTGACTAACATGAAAAAGATTGCCCATAGAATGCGTATTTTTGAATGGATAGATATACCCCCACACGAGGGTCATCCCCATATGATAACTGCTAAAATGTTAAATGAAACATTGGGCGTTGAAGGAAAGGTTGGTGAGATAAATGGTGAATTAGGAAATTATGGAAAGTACTGGGCATTTTTTTCAAACTAAATAATAAATGGAGGAAGTGTTTGATCCGATCAACTACGTGCTACCCATGGCCCTTTTGGTTGCATTGATGATGGTACTTATGAACAAGCCAAGTTGCTTAAAAGCATGAAACTAAAAAACAACAATGAATTGGGACGATTACTTTTTGAACATTGCAGAGCAGGTCAGCCTGCGGTCCCCAGATCCTACCACAAAACACGGTTGTGTTATTGTTGATGAAAACAATCGTGTGTTGTCTATGGGCTATAATGGCCCTGTAAAGGGTTTCCCGAACAAGAAAATTCAGTTCAAGAGACCCCAGAAATATGATTGGATGATTCATGCAGAGGACAACGCGGTCCTCTTTGCAAAGTGTGATTTGGAGGGAAGCACAGCGTACATCACAGGACACCCGTGTGGTCAATGCTTTCGCAGGCTGGCCCAAGCAGGTGTGAAAAGGATTGTGTATGGACCCAAAATGAGCAAATGCATTACCTCCAACGAATTTAAGGTTTGCAATGATATTTCCAGAGAATTGGGTATAAAAATGTTGAATATATATTAAATGTTATTACTAGGACCGTTGCTTTCTTTTATTCCCGGTTTCAATGAAGGCCAGATGTCGTCAAGAATATCATCCAGCCTGTCGCTATTGTGTTGCTGTCTAATTGTAGTAAGAATGTTTATGAGCACCATGAAACCCGCGCAGGCCACCCAAATGGTAATCCCTCCCATGAATTTTAATAGAATGCGCTGAATTCATGAAAACAACCTTTCCAGTCTGTATTGTACAAATAACCAAAGAGAAAAGAATATGAATTTAAGAGCCATTCCCATTTGATCTTCGGGTAAAATATAAACACCATTCATAACCTGACCTACAAATGTTTTGTGTTTATCATTCTCACCTCTTATGTACTGTTCCATGAGAGTAATAGCGCACGTATCGTCGTTCGTGGACCAGTGAAAAAACAAAAATGGTATACAAATTGAGTAAATCGCAAGCCACGATTCATCATTTATGAATGGTATGAAAATTCCAAAAAATAACAGAACAAAATGTGTGTAATGAACAATATCTGCTAAATTCATTACACATAAGTATTAAAAAAATAACACGAGTAAAACACATGTTTAGATACAGAATTATCACATTAATCATCTGTCATCTGATATTTGTAACGGTTAATCATCTACATTACAAATATTGTATAGGCGGTCTGAGTTGGTGGTCCCTTATTACCAGTTTCAATGCACACGCCAATGATTTGTGTTCAACCACAAGACAAACAGCAGATATATTCTCATTAGCAGTTCATTCAACCATCATGTCCTGGATTATAGAACTCCCCAGACTATTCGTCACCTTTCGAAGAATTGGTCAAACATAATAAATTAAATGCTAATGAAATAAGCATTACGCTGGTCGCAAATACAGTAATTCTCTTTAATATATTGTGGTTGCGGGCAATCTCTACTTCGTGAATAACAATAGTAACAGCTCTGCACATGGGACAGGCCGCTTGTTCTTCTACACAACGCTTATAACAATTTTCGTGTATTATGTGATCACAACAAGGCGTGAACCACCTGGTTCGCATTAGTTCAAAACATATTGGACATTCCTCCAAATCGTCATCAGACATACTTAAAATTAATAACTATAATAGTTAGGGGTTATATAACACAACAGTAGAATTGAGGTACTGTAATTTGCAATATCGCCGAGTATAATTGGTACAATTGGCGGTGTTTGTGCAGTATTCGTAGGAATAGCAAGTATGTTTGCATATTCTAGATACAGGTCATCCAAGAAGCCCGCGCAGCAGAAGCTTCTTGATACGGAACAGCAGATGCCCCAGTTTTATACACAGGCAGAGCGACTGACTTTCTGTGAGAATCCTCTCCATAAATAGTATGGATGAAGTTCTCCGACGACACCCCAACAGAGTACCTGTAAAAATAGACGAAGAAAGTGATTTTGATATAGATCGTAGAAAATACCTTATTCCAAGAGATATGACCTTGGGTACTTTTGTAACATACCTAAGAAATAGAGTAAAATTGAATAATTCTGAAGCAATGTTTGTACTGATTGAAGGGATACTTCCACCCGTCTCTGCTACAATTGAAACATTGTATATAACACACGTAAGGGATGATAGACTTCTTCACATCATACTTAAAAAAGAGAATACATTTGGATAGTATGGGTGATCACTGGCAGGACTGGACACCTGTTGTTATTAAGAAGCCTCCTCCCAAACCTACCCCTAAACCCACCAAGCCCAAAGAGCTTGATGAGATTGGGAAAGTTCAGCACACGACCCTAGAGTTGCGCAAGCAGATACAAAACGCTAGGATGGCGAAAAAAATGAGCCAGTCAGATCTGGCTAAACAAATTAACGAGAAACCTAATATTATTCAGGGGTATGAGAATGGCAAGGCGATTCCCAGCACACAGATTTTACAAAAGTTGCGGAGGGTCCTGGGTGTAAAGCTTACTTCTCCTCCCAAGGCCACATAGGCTTACCCTCTGCCCTAGTTCTCTTGAGCCGAGCATCATACCACTGAAAAGTTGAATATATAGCTATAGTACTAAAAACAAGACCCAAGGGATCCATAGAGGCCTTGGGTCTTACCCGTCTGGGAGTTCCTTTAATACATGGTTTCACTGTAATCTTTGGCCTGGATAAGCTAATCATTTAAAGATTATACTGAAATTATTTTAAGTATGGATACCGTGGAAATCATAGTTTTACATTTTTCAATGACGATGGTAGCATTTACTGTATCAACCGTCATGATTTATACCTGTGGGTGGACTTGTTATGTTGAAACGTACAAGGCACTCGCATGGCTGTCGTCTTTTGGTTTTGTGGTTTTAAACGGAACAAAAAATATCGATTTGTAGATAGAATGAACTTTCTGGAAAGTTATAAATCAGAACCCACAGTGAATAAGTTCATGTCCCAGTGTACAGAATTCAGAAACAAATATCCGGAACTCAATTACAGATCACCTTTATTGGAAAACGAACGCCGACCGGGACCCCAGAGAGTGGCCATAGTATCTCTACATATGGGTAAATTATGTTCAGTATTTCTGACCACATCGGGACTAGCTTTTAATAGACCAGAAATTGTAGTAATTTCAGACAAAAACTTTTTCAATTACAAAAAATTTATGAATTTATCTGGAATTTTTGAGAAAGATAGAGAGTTAATTCAGGATCAGGATTTTGACGTGATTTTGTACCCAGATATTCACCTCTGTGAATACACAGATCGACTGGCGATGTGCAGACTTGGGAGAGTTCAGGCTACAACATGGGGTCACTCGGATACCTCTGGTATGGATTCTATAGATTACTACATCTCATCAAGACTTTATGAAGTCGATGACGCTCAGAAATACTATTCAGAGTGCTTGATACAAACGAACTGTCTTAATGTATTTTATCCCAAATCTACAAAGGAATGTACTGTGCATATCGACGAACCATATATGGTCCTGGCGGCAACCAAATTTAAAATGAATTCAGAAACAATTCTCATGACCAAACAAGTCCAGGAACTCACGGGTACATTATTAATTGTGACTGCGTATGCAGATACTGAAATTCTTGATAAATATAATTTGAATTATAAAGTTTTTCCAAGGAGTGAGTTGTCTGTATTCATGGCGCTTCTTGGTGGTGCAGAACTTGTTCTAGATTCATATCCTTTCGGTAATTGTAACATAGCACTGCAAGCTTTGAATATGGGTGCAAGAGTAGTTACGCTCCCCAGTAACAGATTATTTGGTCGTTTCACACAGGGGTTTTATAAAAAGATGGGATACACCGACCTGATAGCAACATCCAAAGACGATTACATTATGAAATGTGTTCGAGTAATCAGAGACAAAAACCTAGGTAAAAAAGAAATTTCAGATAATAATTGGAAACTTTTTGAAGATTCCCAGACTCTCACGAATTTTGATGAAATTTTCAAGAGAATTTCGGACAAATTTGAAACAATTCATTTTGTATATGGTCTGGGTAGCCAGGAAGAAATGTGCTTTGTTCATTTTATGTCTATTTGGTCTTCAATGTATCATAATAGACCTCGAACCATAATGTTCTGGTATCACTATGAACCTACTGGATTCTGGTGGGATACCATAAAACCACATCTTACACTAAAAAGAGTAAAAATAGATCCCAAAATAAAACATTTTGCTCACCAGGCAGATCTGGTGCGACTCCGGGCCTTGTATGAATTTGGTGGAATTTACTTTGATATAGACACAATATCCACACAACCACTCAATGTAGCAACGGGTGGGGTCACAATAGGTTCCCAAAAAGGGCCAGATGGTCTGTGCAATGCTATAATCGCATCTGTACCAAGGTCACAATTTATTCTAAAATGGATACAATCTTATGATTATTTCAAAAACGGGGAACCTGGGAGTCCTGATTGGGATCACCACTCGGTCAAGATTCCATCGACCCTGGATCTCACAAACGTTACAATTCGCGACAACTGGCACGGGGTACATTGGTCCGAATGTGAAAGGGTCATGTTTGATACACCCGATCTTGAACCCATCCAGCCGGTCTATCATCTGTGTGAAACCATGTATTATGATAGATTGCGCTCAATAACACCCCAAAATGTGAGTGGTTTGTATAAAAAGTGCATTCCGAAAATATTTATTGATGAATTAAAAACAGACAGTTTGGTGATGCATGGGCGGTGCACTACTGGGAGCACAGTAACTGGCCCAGAAAAAATATGCTACTATTAATTAAATGAGTCCCGTAATTATAGCTTTAATTTTTATATTGTGCTGCTGCCTGATCAGTAGTTCAGTTGGTGGATATATGGTGATGAATTCAAGTCCAGCACCAGATCTCGTTAAGGAACCCGTTAAGAAACCCGTTAAGGAACCCGTTAAGGAACCCGTTAAGGAACCCGTCCCAGGTTGCACGGATCCTAATGCTAATAATACAACCACGGAAGCTGATGAAGACGATGGTAGTTGTATGTATGATAGAAAGGCTGTGATGAAATTTATATCAAATGATTATACTGATACTCCAGGGTGTTACTTCTCTGATTTTGCCGGTTTTATTTCTCAGTATGAATGTAGTCCGGAAATAGAACAATTCGAGCTAGATGTTACCACGGATTCTGCAGGTGCTATAACGGATGTTAAAACTTGTTTGTATCCGTATAGTTTTCAAAACAGGTCTTATCCAATGTATACCTCAACCGCAAACACGACACCAGGGGGAGACGAATGCTCAAAATACAAAAGTGGCGGGGAAAATAGCCCAGATACAATAGATGACTTGCCCGTATATGCACATGGGGACGTAAACAAGACTGTTGGTTTAACAACTAATTACCTCAATAGTGATGATGATAGAGTGCCGGTAAAATTACATTTAATTCCTCAGTAAATAATAAATGAACAACAAGGCCGTGTTTGCCTATGGTAGATTCAATCCACCGACGGTGGGTCACCAGATGATGATAAATAAGGTAATAAATATGGCTCGCAGGAACGGTGCGAAACCTTTTGTGGTTGTGACGCACACACAGAATTCCAAGAAGAACCCCCTTGCTCAGAATGAAAAG
>Ga0070754_10001393_pt1 | contig 19466 bp, 19 predicted proteins | sample VirMetDEL_Sep_01_FD_75181 | JGI IMG/M metagenome (GOLD analysis project Ga0070754, IMG submission 75181) | Aqueous microbial communities from the Delaware River and Bay under freshwater to marine salinity gradient to study organic matter... | ecosystem: Environmental > Aquatic > Marine >... | reverse complement strand
GCCAATCGTCGGCACTCATCTTGTGGAAAATGGCGTCGCGCAGAATGCCAGCGTTGTTGATGACGATATCCAGCCGGCCGAACGCATCGAGCGCGCTTGCCACGATTCGCTGCGCCCCGTCCCACTCGGAAACGCTATCGGTGTTGATCGCCCCCTCGCCACCGCCCTGCTGGATCAAGCCGAGGGTTTCCTCGGCCGGTGTGGCAGACCCGCCCGCCCCCTGAAGAGACACGCCAATATCGTTGATCAGTACCTTCGCCCCGCTTTGAGCGAGTGCTAGGGCGAGCTCGCGACCGATGCCGCCTCCGGCGCCCGTTACGATCGCCACCTTGCCTTCGTTCAGTCGTTCAGTCATTGCCCTTTCCTATTGTTCGTTATGGTTGGGTAGTCGGCGACACGCGCTCCAGGCGTAGTTCAGCTCGCGAGGCCGAGCAGGCTCTTCGCCAAGATGTTTCCTTGAATCTCGTTAGTGCCGCCGTAGATAGTCGTGGGGCGCGCTTGAATGAAGATCCCGGCCGGATGGAGCTCCGGGTCGTCCCGGAAAGGTTCAAGCAGGCCCGAATCCTGGCCGGCAATTTCGAGCCCCACCTCACTGATGCGTTGATACAGCTCGGATTGGAATATCTTCAGCATCGAGACCTCAGCGCCGAGCGTCTCGCCGCGCCTCAGTCGCTCTGCGAAGCGTGAATAGAGCGCCTTGTGGCATTCCAGATCCATGCGCAGAGCGGTGAACCGATCGGCAAATACAGGCTCGCCCCACAGTCCCAACGCCTTGGCCAGACGCGCCAGTCGCTCCAATGCAAAGGTGGATTGCTTGGGAGAGCCGAGAAAGATGCGCTCGAAGCCCAGCAAGGCCTTGGCCATGTCCCAGCCCTTGTTGGCTTCCCCGACGAGGTGGTCCTGCGGCACACGCACGTCGTTGAAGAAGACCTCGCTGAACTCGCCGTGCAGCTCCAGGTTGAGGATTGGACGAACCTCGATGCCGGGGCTATCCATCGGCACCAGAATGAAGCTGATGCCTTGCTGGGGCTTGGCGCCGCGCTCTGTCCGCGCCAACAGAAAGATCCAGTTTGCGTCCGTGCCCATGGTCGTCCAGGTTTTCTGGCCGTTGATGATCCAGTGACCATCACGCAGCACCGCTTCGGTACGCAGGCTGGCCAGGTCCGAGCCGGCATTGGGCTCGCTATAGCCCTGGCACCAGATGTCTTCACCACTGAGGATCCGCGGCAGGAAGCGCTCTCGCTGCGCCTCGGTCCCGTATCGAATGAGCAGCGGCCCCAGCATGGTGATGCCGCTGTCTGGCAGGCGAGCACAACCGTAGCCTTCCATCTCTTCGATCATGATGAGCTGCTTGCCAGTGTTCAGTCCCATCCCGCCGTACTGCGCGGGCCAGCCAGGACACAGCCACCCTTGTCGTGACAACGCGCGATACCAGCCCTGGGTCTCTTCTCGACCGAGCCGGCGCGGCGGGTTGCGAATCTCGTCGGGATAATTTGCTGCAATCCACTGGCGGACGGTCTGACGAAACGAGTCGTCATCCATCGCGTTGTAGTCAGTCATGTCACTGTCCTCTAAAAGTGGGCGCGCGCTTGGCCAGAAACGCGGCCTTGCCTTCGGCATGGTCCGCAGTCAGAAAGAGCTGGCTTTGAAGCTCGCCTTCACGCTCCAAAAGAAGGTCCATCCCATCCGCGAGCAGTGTTTTGGTCATGGCTAACGGCAGGGGTGCCTGGTGTTCAACGTTGGCTGCTCGTTCGAGCGCTATGTCGAGGGCCTTGCCCTCGTCACACACCACATCCACCAGGCCTATCCGATAGGCTTCCGATGCATCGACGACGTCGCCGAACATCAGCAGTTGCTTGGCCCGACCAACGCCAATGCGGGCAGGCAGGCTGTGCAGCAGCCCGAGATCGGGGAGCAGCCCTACCTTTCCGAACGAAGCTGCAAAGCGTGCTGTGCGACTGCAGACCAGGCTGTCGCACGCCAGAGCAAGCGAGAGTCCGGCGCCGACAGCCCAGCCTTCGATAGCGGCTATCAAGGGCTTGCCCATGTGCGTCATCTGCCGCACCAGTCGAGCGTTTTGCTGCATTCGCGCTCGCCCTTCCGACAGATTGCCGACATTCATACCGCTGAGGTCGCCCCCCGCGCAGAAGACTTCAGCCGATCCGGCGATCACCACGCTACGAACCGCAGCATCGCGGTCGGCATCTTCCAAAGCGGCAAGCAGCGCAACGCGCATCGGCAGCGACATGGCATTGCGCCGCGCCGGGTTGTTCAGGCACAGCGTGCGCACGGTTCCGTTGGTGCTCTGAAGCAGGAGATCGCTCATAACGCGCCCTCGGACTCGAGCAACCTGAAGTACCGGCGCTTGTGAAAGGAGACCGACCCATGCGCATTGAGCAGCACCATGGCCCGGCGCAGGAACAATCCGATGTCGGCTTCATCCGTATAGCCAATGCCGCCGTGCAACTGGATCGCCTGACGCGTGACGAGCATTGCGGCTTCCGCCGCCTTGACCTTGGCCGTGGAAACCAAGCGCTCGTATTCCATTGGCGATTCATGGGCGTCGACTGCCCTTGCCGCCTCGCTGACCATCGCACGAGCCAGTTCAACCTGGATCTTGAGATCGACCATGCGGTGCTGAAGCGCCTGGAACCCGCCAATCGGCCGGCCGAACTGGCGTCGTACGTTCAGGTATTCGCGGGTACGCTCTAACGCTGCATCCATCAGCCCAACCAGATAAGCGGCGCAGCCCAGGGCAGCTTTATCAAGCGCCGCGGGTGGCGCGTCGATCTGGCGCGCCGGTGAACCGCGAAACCGCAAATGGGCAAGGTGGCCACCGTCCTGTGTCGGTTCTTCAATTACGTCAACGCCCTCCGCTGAGCGATGCACCATGGCCAGGCCTGAATCACAGGCGACCAGCCAGGCATCGGCGGCGCCTCCGAGAACAACATGCCGGACCGTACCGGTCAGCCGACCGTCAGAGAGCGAAGGCAGCGCCTCTTTCGACTCGAACATGATCCCGGCTGGCAGCACCAGAAGCTCACCCGAAAGCAGCGCTTCACGCTCCTTGGCTGGCAGTAACGGCGCGACCAAACCCGCTTCGATCAACGGCTCAGGCAAGAGGCCCTGCCCCAGCTCCTCGAGCAGTGCCACGTATTCCGCCATGCCGAGACCACTGCCACCCAGCTCCTCAGCCAGACACAACCCAGGCCAACCCATTGAGCACACCTGCGACCATGTATCCCGGTCTACGGCTTGCTTCGCAAAGCGCTGCTGCCGGACCCGGGTTAGCCCGCCGTCTCGCGGAACCAGAGACGCTGCGCTGTTGCGTATGAGCTGCAGGCGCTCATCTCGCTCACGAGCGATTTCAGCGATGTCGGTCATGGTTGTGCTCCATTTTCTTGTGGTTCTTGCGCCTGGCGATATTTGAAGCTGCCTGCGCCAGTCGCGATCAGAGTGCCCGCCTCGTCGAAAATCTCCGCTGCGCAAAAGCACAGCGTCCGGGTACGCCGAATCACGCGACCGACTGCATTGAGCTCGCTTCGTGATGCCCCCATGAAGTGGGTCGACATTTCGATGGTCACCATGGAACTGGCGGGCGTGAACGCCCGAATGGCGCCGGCCATAGCTGCATCGAGTACCGTCATCAGCACGCCGCCGTGGAAGTGGTCCAGGTAATTCATCAACTCGGGACGATGCTTGAGGCGAATCCGTACGACGTCTCCATCGACCCAGCGCTCCAGCCCAAGGAATTCCTGAAACGTGTAACGCCCGGTTGGAAAAGGGCCGCTGTTGACGGCGAGGTCTGCCGCTACGCGAGCCGGTTCGACAGAACGGTCCGAGCTTTCGCGGGCGACATCGCTGGTGCCTGGAGCAACGGCTGAGTCGCCTGACGCCGGGCTGTCGCTGAGAGAAAGATGTTCAACGCTCATTGTTCTTGTTCTCTGAGTGAGTGGTTTGAAGTCCGCTTGGCTCAGTACGACTGACTCGCCAGGCCGACATGCCCATTGCTCAGCACCACAACGTCTCGCTCAACCGCGCGAGCCCGAAAGGAGCCGTCGTTCCACATCTCGGTTCGGATCGTTTCGCCTGGAAAAACCGGCGCTGAAAAACGCACGGTCAACGAACGTATGCGGGCGGATTGATAACTGGCCAGTTCGCTCAGCAGGGCATGAAACGCCACGCCCAACGTGCACAGTCCATGAAGGATTGGCCGTTGAAAGCCGCCTTTCAAAGCGAAGTCAGGGTCGGCATGCAACGGGTTGTCGTCGCCATTGAGGCGGTAGTAGAGCGCCTGCTCTGGCCGGGTAGCCAAATCGACCGAACGATCCGGCTCGCGCTCGGGGAGCACATGGGCTGTCGGCACCGGGCCACTGAGCGTGCCGCAACCGCCATCGCCACGTAAAAAGGTAGTGCTCGACGTTACGGCTATCAGCTCGTCGCGCACCGGGTCGATGAGCTCCTTGTCGCTGTAGAGCAATGCGCCCTTGCCTGGGCCCTTGTCGACGATTCCGGTAACCCTTGTACGCCCGATCACTTCACCTTCCGTTGGCAGCTGGCGATGCCACTCGACACGTTGCTCCCCAAGTACCAGGCGTGTCGCATCAACGCCGGTGTCGGGCTTGCCAAGCCAGAAGCCCGGATAAGCCGCGACGACGGCCATCAACGGAAGCGCCTGAAAACCCGGACGATTGAAATCCACGAAGTCCAGCGACTGGCGATCCAACGGGTCGATACCAAGCCCTACCGAAAGCGCGTACAACGCCGTGCTGTGACGGTCCAGATGATGTTTAACGTCAGGAATCGGGTAGCGCAGGAGCCGTTCAGGATCTAGCGGCATCGGCCACCTCCGTGGTCTCAATCACGGCGTCCGCAGCAAACGCGCCCTGGCCTGTCGGCAGCGCGAAGACCGGGTTCAGATCGACTGACTGCAGGCGGACACCAGCACGACAGGCGAAGATCGACAGCTCAGACAGCATTTTGGCCAACGCGTCGATATCAACAGGCGCCCTGCCCCGGGCACCCAGTAGCAACGGCGCTCCCTTGATGGACAAGATGAGTTCACGAGCGCCTGCGACGTCGAAGGGGCAGCGGCGAAACGCCAGGTCCTTGAGAACTTCTACAAAAATCCCGCCAAGACCAAACACGGCGACGGGTCCAAAAAGAGGGTCTCGTTTGATGCCCATGAAACACTCGACGCCGGATATCTGGCGAGCCACCAGCACCCCATCCAGCCTGGCATCAGGCGCCCGCTCCCGACCACGGGCCATCAGGGTTTCAAAGCCATCGCGTACCGCGGCTGCCCCCATGACATTCAGCAGCACGCCACCAATCTCTGATTTGTGCGGAATATCGGCGGAAGCAATCTTCATAACAACGGGAAAACCGATTTCAGCGGCGTAGCGCTCGGCTTGGCCGGCGTCGCTGACTACACGCTCCGGTACGGATGCGATGCCGAAATCGCTGAGAAGGGTCTTGGCGCAGGCCTCGCTTATCGCGCCGTTGGGCAGCTCGATAGGCTCGAAGGTTTGCGGCTCCGGCAACGGTCGGGCAAATGCATCGCCAAGGCGCCCCATCGCAGCGATCGCAGTGACCGCCTCGGTAGGGTCTTCGAACAACACGAAGCCTGCTTCCTCATAGGGGGCGACTTGCTCCTCATCCCCGATGAGCGAGATAACGAACAAGCGCTCCGGGTGCGCTTGTTTGACGGTCTTGAACGCCTCGCACAGTCGCGGCGCGATCGATGGAACAGTGCCGGCCTGGCTGAAAAACGCGAGCACCGACGCGTAGCCGCCGTCCGTGATCAAGCTTTCGGTGAACTGGCTCGCCAGCGCCAGATCATTCAGCACATGAGCGGTGAAATCCACAGGATTGATCGGTGAACTGAAAGGCAGAAGCTCTTTGAGCCGGGCCTGCGACGCTTCGGGCATCGATGGCATGGGCAGCCCGATATCCTCGGCGGCATCACTGACGATAATGCCGGCTCCGCCACTGATCGTGACCATTCCGAGGCTGTTATTCACCGGATAGATCCGGCGTGTCGCCGCATAAGCGACATTCAGCAGTTCGGCACTGCTGTTGGTTCTGATAACCGCATAGTCGGCCAGGATGGCGTCAAAGACCTTGTCATCACCTACAAGCGCCGCGGTATGTGAAAGCGCCGCTCTTTGCCCCAGCGAGCTTCGCCCCACTTTCTGCAGAATGATCGGCTTGCGGGCCCGGTGCGCCACTTCCAGCGCAGCAATGAAGCTGTCTACATCTCGCACCGACTCGGCATAAGCTGTGACGACATCTATGTCTGGGTTCTCCACGAGCCAGCCAATCGACTCGCCCAGGGTAATGTCGCACTCATTGCCGGTGGCGACCATGATGGGCGTGCCGAGCCCGCGCGCCCGGGCCAATCCGAGCAGATGCGCGCCGTAAGCCCCCGACTGTGAGGCAATGCCGATGCGGCCCGGCAGCGGAAAGCCACGCTCCAAGCCAGATGCGAAGGTGCCGTAATATCCATGGTTCGCGTTGAATACGCCGGCCGTGTTGGGGCCGAGCAAACGCATGTTCCAACGACGGGCCGCGTCAACCAGCGCCGCTTGCAGCTCGACCCCCTCCCCTCCGACTTCGCTGAACCCCGAGGAGAAAATCAGTGCGCTGCGCGTTCCTTTCGCTCCCAACGCTTCGATGGTCGCAAGCACCTGCGCAGCCGGCACCGCCACAATCGCCGTATCCGGTGCCTCTGGCAGGTCATCGACATGCCCGAATGCGGGGATGCCCTGCACCTGCTCGCGTTTGGTATTGACGGGCATCAGCCGCCCGCTGAACCCTTGACGCAACATGTAGGAGATGGGCCGCCCGCCGATTCGCGTAGGATCGGTCGATGCGCCAACCACGGCCACCGAGCGAGGCTGTAATAGCGACGTCAGGCTATCGAAGCGCATGCCGGACGCTTGGTTCTTGCTCTCTTGCATTGCCTTTCACGCCTTTGCTGAGTGTGGAGTTAAAGCGCCGCGGCGCTTCCGAGAACGGCTGTTACCTGGCTGGATAACGTTCCGCCATTTCCGTGCAGCAAGGCGATGTCAGCCTTGTCCAGCTGTCTGGCCCCTGCCTGCCGACGGATCTGCCTGACCGCCTCGATAATCAGGAACATTCCATACATGCCGGGATGGACACACGACAGGCCACCGCCATTGGTATTCACGGCCAGCTCCCCGCCCGGTGCGATGCGTCCTCCGCGGACGAACTGACCGGCCTCGCCTTTGGGGCAGAAGCCGAGGTCTTCCAGAAACAGCAACGTATTAAGGGTGAACGCGTCGTAGAGCATCACCAGATCAATGTCGGCATGCGCTACGTTCGCGGCAGCCATTGCCCGGGGACCGCTCTCCGAAGCAGCAGTCACGGTCAGATCCGGCATCGCCACGATCGACCGGTGCCATTGGGCACCTGCCGCCCCCATGAAGTAGACCGGTGACTGCGGGAGATCCCGCGCTCGATCGGCGCGCACCATTACGCAGGCGCCGCCTCCGTCGGTGACCAGGCAACAGTCGGCTGCGCTGAGTGGGTCGCTGATCATTCGAGAGCTGAGCACGTCTTCGATGCTCAGCGGGCCCTGCGCAAATGCTTCCGGATTCAGATTGGCCCAGCCACGCGCCGCCACGGCAACCTCGGCAAGGTCTTCACGGGTGACGCCGTATTGGTGCATGTAACGGCTGGCCGCCAAGGCATAGGCGGTGATCGGATGGCGAGGCTTGTAAGGCGTCTCGTGCCACTGCGGCTCGCTCATCGACACCAGGCGCCCGCCAGCGGTCCGCTGGTTCGAGCCGTAACAGATCAGCGCGGCGTTGCAGAGTCCGGCCTCTAGCGCCAGCGTGGCTTGAAGGAGATGCATCTCAAAGCTCGACCCTCCTACGTTCGTGCCATCGAAGAAGGAAGGTCGGATGCCGAGATACTCCGCCACCGACAGCGTCGGGAAGGCATGCGAGCTCGTCGCAGCGAAGATCCCGTCAATGTCGCCAAGACTCAGCCCGGCATCGGCGATGGCCGCTAACGACGCCTGGCCAAGTAACTCGATTGCCGAGAACCCCGGCGCAGCCCCGATTCCAGCGGAGCCAATTCCAACGATGGCGGTTTTACCGCGAAGTGTGCTCATGCCGTTTCCCCCGCTAGCGGTCGGAAAACGACAGCCGGAGCGTCGTCGAGGATCATAATTTCAGCCTTCACGCGAGTACCGATTGGCGCGGACTCGCAGCCTTCAAGCCGCGTCATCATCCGCACGCCTTCATCAAGAGTTACCAGCGCAACGTTATGATTGCCCTGGCGTGATCGGTTCACGGTAATCGCATAAACCGTACCCAGACCGCTGGCCTCCACCCATTCGAGATCGGTCTCACCGGTAACGGGTATTGCCACGCGCGGATAGAACACGTACTTACCGCTAGAACGACTGCGCTGAAGCATGAATCGGCCCTCAGCGAGAAAGGATAGATAGCGTGCTTCGGGGCCAACTTCGCCGGAAGCTGTGAGCGGACCTATCATGGCCGTCCTCCAGATTGTTGTTATTCGGAGCGATGCCCCTACTATGTCGCCGTGAAAAATCCAAGGCGCCGTTTGCAAGACTCGAAATTCAGCATACATTCCGAATACTGAATGTCAATCCGAATAGTGAATATGGAAACAGTAGATAGCGATACTCAAAAAAACCGTACCGGCAGCAAGGATGTAGGCGCCGTCGTCAATGCAATCCAGATCCTGCGGCATCTCGCCCACAGCGCCGATGCTGAGGGGGTCGCGACAATCGCTCGCGCAACTGGGATCAGCGCAAGCACCACGTTCAACATCCTGCGAACGCTGACGAACGAACAATTGGTGTCTTTTGACGGGACGAATAAGTCCTACCGACTAGGACTTGGCCTCTCAGAGCTAGCGGTTAGCTTCATCGGCTATAGCTATACCGACCTGATTCAGCCCGAACTCGAGCGCCTGAGCCTGAATCATCGAATCCTTGTGGTCCTCTGGCAGGTGACCGGGGATAACCACATCACTGCCATGTCGCGCGCGATACCAAACTCAGCACATGTCGACGTTCGACTGAATTCACGGCTACCGGAGCTCATTGGCGCCGGCGGCCGCTGCATCGCAGGTCTACGCAAGCTACCAGAGGACGAACTTCGCAGGCGATTCGCCCGCCTGCACTGGGAGAACCCACCTACGTTCGCAACCTATGCCAAAGATGCCAGGACGACGCTCGAGACCGGCTGGGCCATCGATGAGGGCAATCTCTATAGAGGGGTGAGCCTAGTCGCTAGCGCGATTGCCGACCAACACGACCAACCCCGATTTGTCATTTCAGGCATCGGGATCGAGGCGCAGCACACGCGAGCGGAATTGGAAATCATGGGGGAAGCCCTGAATCAAACCGCACGCTTTATCAGCAGAGCACTGTTCCCTAGCAAACCTGCGAAGCGTGAACAGTATTCCGAATGATGAATGGCATTCTGCAATTGGTTGCCACTCGACACAGATTGTGGGCACTGGCGATAAGTCGATCGACAGGCATTCATCAACCCGCACCCGGGAGGCCGCACTCGATCAGCCACAACTGATGCACCCGTTTACGGTGCGTGTTGCCTTCTGACCGGAGCGAACTCGGGTGCTGCCAGGTGCTTGCGGAGCATAGGTACATCTGCCGCAGCACTCCTTCGGGTTCAGTATGAATCCTTGTTCGAGCGCTCTGGACGCTTTATCTGGCAACAGATAACCAAACCGAGCTGATGCTCGTTGATCTGAATAAGGCAACGGCTAAGCAAGCGAGCAAAATCCCGATGCTCAGCCGAATGTTAGAGGAGATTGAGAAGAAGGCGCCTCACGCTCCAATGGCGCATCTCAACGAGTTCAAGCACTACTCGTGGCAACCTCTGAGTTCGTTCGTGCATGGGTGAATCCATGCAGCCAATAATCATATAGAGGGTTCCCGCTAGAGTTGGTTCTAATGGAACGCGGCACTCGAATGGTCTGCTCGGCATCGTAGGGAACTTACTTCTGATACTTGCAGGTGTCCCACCGAAGACTGGAAAAATGGCTGGAATTTACACCGAATTCAAAACCTGCTTCCCCTCTGCGGACCCACCTTACAAGCGGACCGCTGGCCCAGCGTACTGAGCCACCTCTGCCTCTCGGCCGAATTCTGCCGGACGTGACCTACAGCTATGGTCGAAAGCTGCCCTTCTTGGATGACTGCTTTTGGCCGGTTAGCGTCCCTTGCCAGAGCTAACCATCCTTGTCCTCCCGTACGCGGAGGACACTTCCATGAACACCATTGCTACGTACAGCCATCAGCCCTGGAACAAAGGAAAATTAGTCGGACAGAAGGCACCGCTCCGCCTGAGAGATATCTGGGCGATCCGAGTGAGACTGCAAATCGCCGAGAGAACCCGAGATCTGGCACTCTTCGATTTAGCCATCGACAGCAAACTGCGAGCCTGCGATTTAACCAAGCTCCGTGTGCGCGACGTTGCTCATGGCGAGCACGTGTCATCGCGAGCCATCGTGATGCAGCAGAAAACCCATCGACCGGTTCAGTTTGAAATCACGGAGCAAACACGGACGGCTCTCGAAACCTGGATACACCAGGCAAAACTCCGCAGCGAGGACTGCCTTTTCCCGAGCCGGTTACATGCTTCCGACCACCTTTCCATACGGCAATACGCCCGTATCGTCAAAGCATGGGTGCATGCCATAGGCCTTGATCCAGCCATGTATGGCACTCACACAATGAGGCGTACGAAAGCATCACTGATTTATCGCAGGACGAAGAACCTAAGGGCGGTTCAACTGCTGCTCGGCCATACGAAGCTGGAGAGCACTGTTCGATACCTCGGGATCGAGGTAGACGACGCCTTGGAGATGGCGGAGCAGACAGAGGTTTGACCATGTAATGCATAGCGACGGCCGCGGTCGGGTCGTCGCTAACCGGCCAGAAGCGGGCGCTCCCCCTTTTGCTGGCACTAAAAGCTTGCTAAAGAATGCATTAGTCATTGCGAACAGTGTTGCGAGCGCGCAGGTGAGGCATCGCTTATATCTGGTGATGGTCCAGCAGGAAGTCTACGAATACTCGCACCCGCGCCGGCATTGCTGCTCCTCCAACGAAGACTGCATGGATCGGTTCCCGGTCGCCGGGGTTCCAAGCTTCCAGTAGCGGCACCAGATCGCCACGCTGAAGATCCTCGGCCACGCTAAACTCTCCGATACGCGCGATGCCGGCACCAACCCGGGCCAGTTGCGCTAGCGCCTCACCACTGCTGCATTCGATGTTGCCGCAGACCTTCACCGTAATCTCTTTCCCGTTGCGTATGAATGGCCAGTTGGGTTCGGCACGGCGGAAGTTGAAGCGCAGGCAGTTGTGCCGTAGCAGGTCTTCCGGTTCCTCAGGTATGCCGTGGCGCTGAAGATACTCGGGAGAGGCCACTACGACCTGGCCAGTGTCGCCGATCTTGCGCGCGGTCAGCGGGCTGTCAGGCAGACGGCCAAAACGCACAGCCACGTCGGCCTGGCCAGCAAGAATATCGACCACTTCGTCGCCTAGGGTGAGGTCGACGACGATGTTCGGGTAGCGGGAGCTGAATGCTGCTACCAAAGGAATAATGGCAAGCCGCCCATGGCCGAGGGCGGCGCTGACCCGTAAACGGCCTCTGGGCACGCCCTGGTCGGCGATGGCTTCTTCGACCTCAGCCATGTCAGCCAAAATACGCCGGGCGCCACGTAGGTAAACCTCGCCCTCGGCGGTGAAGGTAATCGCTCGGGTGGTGCGCAATAACAGGCGAGTGCCAAGACGTTGTTCGGTGCGCGCGATAATTCGGCTGACCGCCGAGGGCGTCAGCCCCAATGCGCGCGCGGCGGCCGACAGGCTGCCTTCCTGCGCTACCGTGGCGAATACAGTCATTTCGCCTGATCTGCCGTTGAAGTCCATCTGTGACCCCTACGCAAAGGTGTTTGCCAGAGACGCTATCTACCGCCTGAATATGTCAGATCGTAGCATTGGCGGCACAGATGAGGAGCTTTCTATGCGTATCAATCCACCGCTTGTGGCACTAGCCATCGGTGCCTTTGGCATCGGCGTCACCGAATTCGCCCCCATGGGCATGTTGCCGGGTATCGCTGCGGATCTCGGTGTTTCCGTTCCTGCTGCAGGTCTGTTGGTCAGTGCTTACGCCCTGGGAGTGCTGCTCGGCGCGCCGCTGATGACCCTGACCACCGGCAGGGTTCCTCGGCGCTATTTGCTTATAGGGCTCATGGCGATCTTCACCCTAGGCAATTTGATGTCGGCCCTGGCGACCGATTACTACAGCCTGATGATCGCCAGGGTGGTGACTTCACTGAACCACGGTGCCTTCTTTGGCGTTGGCTCTATCGTAGCCGCTAGCGTGGTTCCCCCGGAGAAGCGTGCCGGGGCGGTTGCGGCGATGTTCATGGGCCTGACCCTGGCGACTATCGGCGGAGTGCCGTTGGCCGCCTGGTTCGGCGAACTGTTCGGCTGGCGCACCGCGTTCTGGGGTATTACCGGTCTCGGCGTGTTGGCCATGATCGCGTTGTGGTACGCCCTACCCAACATGCCAGCGCCGCAACGCGTCGGTGTATTGGCCGAAATTCGGGTACTGGGCCGCGGCTCGGTATTGGGCGCGTTGGCCCTGACCGTGGTCGGCTCGGGTGCAATGTTTACCGTCTTCACTTACATCGCGCCAATCCTCAGCAGCGAGACCCACGCGTCCGCTGCGTTCATCACTGCCATGCTGGTGCTGTTTGGGGTGGGGCTGACTCTGGGCAACATGTGGGGCGGCAAGGCCGCCGACCGCTCGATCGACCGCACCCTAATCGTTTCGCTGAGCGTGCTGACTCTTGTCTTGCTGGCGTTCACCGTGCTGATGCGCTGGCCGCTGCCGGCTGCCGTGGCCATCCTAATCTGGGGTATTGCCAGCTTTGCCCTGGTACCTCCGCTGCAAATGTGCGTGATGGAAGTCGCCAAGGACGCGCCCAACCTGGCCTCGGCGGTGAACATTGGTGCCTTCAACTTCGGTAACGCGATTGGTGCGGCCTTGGGCGGCGCGGTAATCAATGCGGGGCTGGGTTATCCTGCGATTTCACTGGCCGGAGCCGCGATGGCTGCGCTCGGGTTGCTGATGGTACTGGTCTTTGCCTTGCGCTCTAGAGCTGTTGCGGCTGCGGCGGCGTAAGTGAGTAGAGCTGTTGGCCGTCACTGATGAGTGGCGGCTATTGGCCGTTTTCTGCCCGTCATGAGTGCCCATTGGCTCGGTCGCTGCGTTCACGTAAGAATGCTCCCGCGCCATCATCTGCCGCTGGCGAACGGCTGCATACGACCGATAATGAACGTGGTAGAGCAAGAAAACGACTCAGCCATGTCTGTCGAAACTGGAGCGATTCAGTAGTTTTTCTGTGCGACGGTCAGTGGGATTGTTCTAATAGTGAAAGCACACCTGTTGTTTTTAATAGCAAGATCGTTAGAGCCTCGATGCTGGAAGATGGTAGCTAGGAGCGCACTTGAGGTCAGGTGTATGCGTAGCCGGAGCGAGGATGCCCTCCCAGTAATAAGCAACTTGCTTCCCTGCACCCGTCGCAGCCACGCTGCGGCTAATCCGACTTGAGCCATATCCCTTTGGAGACGATATGTACGTCCCAGCACATTTCAATGAACCCTCGTCCGAAGCCATGCATCGGCTCATCAGGCAGCATCCGCTGGGAATACTTTTCACGAATGGTGAAAGCGGATATGACGCAAACCATGTGCCCTTCGAACTGGCTGCCGGCCAAGGCACTTGCGGCACGCTCCACGCTCATGTGGCCCGCAATAATCCTCTCTGGACTGAGGTTCGAAATGGCGATGAAGTACTGGTTGTATTCCGGGGTGAGGAGGCCTACATCTCACCCAACTGGTATCCGAGCAAACATGAACACCATAAACAGGTGCCGACATGGAATTACAAGGTCGTGCATGTTCATGGGCGCATTCTGATTAGAGATGATGAGCGCTACGTTAGAGGACTCGTCGCTCGGTTGACTCGGACTCACGAGGCAACCCAGCCGAAGCCCTGGAAAATGACCGATGGGCCGACGGAATACATCGAATCGATGCTCAAAGCCATCGTTGGGGTAGAAGTCCAAATCACCCGTCTAGTGGCTAAATTCAAGCTCAGCCAAAACAAGGAAGCACGTGATATCCAAGGTGCTGCGCATGCACTAATGGAAAACGGTCACCCCGCAATAAGCGTATCAATGCAGGAAGTTGCTTCACAGAAAGACAGCTTGAAACCATGAGTAGGATAGGCGTCACGGCCCTCTCATCCTCGATGGTTTTTCCTATGTCCGCGTCTAGCAAATAGCCCGGTCGTCACTGTCTGTTTTGGGGCCGATTTCTGCCGATCGTATCGATGAAATGTCGACGAGAGTCGTCGGCTTTATCGAGGACGTGAGTGAATTGATGTACTGCCAGATGAATGTCTTCAGCTGAGTTTCCTTAGCAGCCTAAGGGATGGTGCTACTGCACTGAAAAATGGCACATTGACGCACCTGCCGTTTCTACCCCTTCTGTACGGAACCTCCCATGAACATCAGCACTGCCCAGGCCGACGTGGCGTTGGCACCAGCGTCACCACAAAGCAGTCCGCTGGTCATGCGCATCATCGGCGCGGTCGCGCTGGCGCATTTGATCAACGACCTGATTCAGGCCGTGCTGCCGTCGATTTATCCGATGCTCAAGGCCAGCTATGGCCTGACGTTCACCCAGGTTGGCCTATCACCTTGACCTTTCAGCTGACGGCCTCGCTGCTGCAACCTTGGGTCGGCTACCACACCGACCGCCATCCCAAACCATGGCTGTTGCCGGCCGGCACGGTCTGCACCTTGATCGGCATTCTAATGATGTCGGTGGTGGCTAGCTTTCCGCTGATTCTGTTGGCGGCAGGGTTGATCGGTATCGGTTCTTCGACCTTTCATCCTGAAGCGTCTCGCGTAGCACGACTGGCTTCAGGTGGGCGTTTCGGCCTGGCGCAATCGACCTTTCAGGTTGGCGGCAATGCGGGGTCGGCGTTCGGGCCGCTATTGGCCGCAGCGATCATCATTCCCTACGGTCAGGGCAACGTTGCCTGGTTCGGGCTGTTCGCCGTGTTTGCGCTGTTCGTGCTGTATCGAATCAGCCGCTGGTACGCCAACCATTTGAGCCTGTTCAAGCTCAAAAAAGGTCAGGCGGCAACTCATGGCTTGTCGAAAAATCGGGTGATGAGCGCGCTGGTGGTGCTCGGCCTGCTGGTGTTTTCCAAGTATTTCTACATGGCTAGCTTCACCAGCTACTTCACCTTCTACCTGATCGAAAAATTCGATCTATCGGTAGCCAGCTCTCAGCTGCATCTGTTCCTGTTTCTCGGTGCGGTTGCGGCGGGAACCTTCTTCGGCGGACCAATCGGCGACAAGATCGGCCGCAAGGCAGTGATCTGGTTTTCGATCCTGGGTGTGGCGCCATTCACCCTGATTCTGCCTCACGTCGACCTGTTCTGGACCAGCGTCCTGAGCGTTGTCATCGGCTTCATCCTCGCCTCGGCGTTTTCGGCCATCGTCGTGTACGCCCAAGAACTGGTGCCGGGAAATGTCGGCATGATTGCTGGAGTGTTCTTTGGCTTGATGTTCGGTTTCGGTGGGATTGGCGCGGCGTTGCTGGGGCACTTGGCGGACATTCACGGCATCGAATACGTGTACTTCCTGTGTTCGTTCCTGCCGTTGTTCGGCGTGTTGGCGATCTTCCTGCCGAGAACTCAAAAAGCCTGAAGGACGCAGAAGTGTGGCGTGACCTTCAAAAAAAAGCAGGTCGGGGGGACGGGAGCGCCCCTCGGTCTGCTATCCGACCTCGCTACATGAAACCGAGCTTCTCTTCTCCAACTCCTCCCATAGGCAGCGCCGAAATAGCTGATGCAGGGGCAAGCGCTGCGCGCTGTGGCGGCTGATGAGCATCAGCTCGCGGTAGAAGGTGGCACTGCCGAGGGAAATGATGCGGACCGTTGGTGTGCGTTCGAGCCACAGCCCGGCCTTTGGCACCAGCGCCACGCCCAAGCCACTTTCAACCATTTTTACGATGGCATCCAGCTCGTCCAGTTCGAGGCCTGGACGCACATCTAAATGGTGTTTGCGTAGGAACTGACTCACCTGGCGACCGCCGAACGAACTGCGGTCGTAGCGCACGAAGGGATGCTCGACGAGCAACTTGAATGGGTCGTCGCCTTCGATATTCAGCGGCGTGATCAGCACGAAGGGTTCCTTCTGGATCAGCTCGGCGTGCAGTTCCTTCGGAAGCGCGAACGGTGGGCGGATCATTACCGCCAGGTCAATTTCGCCGGCATCGATCTGTGACAGCAGGTTCAGCGAAACGCCTGGCACCAGCTTGGGCTCCACGCCTGACGCCTCCCGCAACAATCGCAGCAGAACCGGCGGCAACAACCCGGTCTGTACCGTACCGATGGCACCAATGCGCAACTCGCCTCGGTAGTCGTCCACGGATTCGGGCTGACCCATCAGGGCGAAGGTTTCAATGATCTGCTCGGCCAGCGGCAGCGCCCGCAAACCCGCCGCGTTGAGATTAGCCGAACGCCCTGTTCTATCGAATAAACGAAGGCCCAACGCGTCCTCAAGATTTTTGATTTGGGCACTGACCGCTGACTGGGTCAGGCCGATCTTATTGCCCGCCGCGGCAAAACTGCCACACCGGGCTATGGTCAGAAATGTTTTGAGTTCGCGGATCATTAGGACCTTCATTGATCGATTTTTTTTGGGCTCGACTCAAAAGATATCCGCTGTTTGCGTATACGACAAACAGCAAGAATGACGTCACCTTGCCTCCCTAAGAAGGAATCCCCGATGAGCCTTTCACCGTTTCACCTTGCGATCCCTGTTTACGACTTGCCAGCCGCCCGCCATTTCTACGGCGAGGTGTTCGGACTCGCTGAAGGACGCTCTTCCGACCATTGGGTCGATTTCGATTTCTACGGACATCAATTGGTGATCCATGAGCATCCCAAGACCCATTCCCAAGACGCCGCACACACCAACGCGGTGGACGGCCATGACGTACCCGTGCCGCATTTTGGCATCGTGCTGAGCTAGCCGGAATGGGAGGCGCTTGCAGAACGCTTGCGCTCGCTGGGCACTCAGTTCGTCATCGAGCCCTATGTGCGTTTTCAGGGCCAAGTGGGCGAGCAAGCCACCATGTTTCTCTTCGATCCCTGCGGCAATGCGCTGGAATTCAAAGCGTTCAAGGACATGAGTCAACTGTTTGCCAAATGATCGCCCCGCTGCAGGCCGCCTCGCTGTAGACGACCTGTAGCGTTTCTCTGCGCGCTCACGATGCTTCCCCAGAGGCATTTGGAAAAACATCATCGCCGTGATTGAAAGCGCGCGGCCAGAGATTCAGTAGCCACAGCCATCCGAACCGCTCATCTCTGCAAAGCGCTTTTCCGACATCCCCCGCTAAACAAAACTGCCGATGTACCGATAACTCGGTATGCCAAGCGCGGCTTGCCCTTGCCGGTAGCCGCCTTGGTTTGTACCTGCCGACTTAGCGCCCTCGCTGCTTCACCGCCAGGCAGTCGGTAACGCCACCTGCATACGGAAGTCCTTACTGTGCAACTCATCGATAACCGAGCTTTGATCAACGATGCCCTCAGCCAGTCCGCGGTACTGACCGGAGGCCGTTTCGATCATCGCTACTGGTTGAACAAGGTGGCCGACGTGAAGCTGGTGATCATTTCCAAGCCGGAGGTGCTGTTCGATCTGTCGATCAAGGTGTACATACCGCTGGCGCCCGGCCAGGCGACGCCGCGCACCTATGGCGATGGCTGGTTCAACTGGCACTTCCTCGGCAGCAAGAGCGCGATGGTGACGATCGCCAGGGAAATTCTTTCGATCGCCATGCGCAATCGAAAGTCTGGTTCATCGGATCTACAAGCCTGGCTGACCGCGCTGGTGTCCTTCAAGCACAGCCATCAGACCATCGCCGTGCTGGAACCAGAGCCGCAGCAGGACCAGGCCGGGAGCTAATCGCCTCTTCGGCACCACGCGGTTCAATACGCATCATCCGGTGCGTTCGTCGGAGCGACTGCTAACACTGCACAGAGCGATCACGCCCTCGCTGCGGCGGACCATCAGCCTGATAACGTCCACCGCACCAGACAAATCGTCCAACACTCTGGACATGGCCAAGCACGGCTGTCTGCCACACTGGACAGCACACCTGAAGCCAGCCGGCACGTTTCGCGTGACGGTACCCACCTGCAGAGCGGCTGACGATGCGCAAGTCGACCGGCCATCGGTTAACGCATCGACGTCTCTCGCTCTGGCACGCCTTTGGCTCCGGCTGTCGAGCCTGGTCGCTGCCGTATTCATTCGCCCAGGCGCACTCGCCTCGTGGCGGTTGCCACGGGCATGACAAAAACAAGAAGAAGGAAGCCCCCATGAAAGCAACCCGTGCACATATCGCACGCCGCTCGGCAGCGCCGCGTCTACTGCTTGCCGTTCCCGCCTTGCTGGCAGTTGCGATAACCGAGCCCGCCGTGGCCGCTGGCTGCGGCGAGCTGTCAGGCGCTCTGGTCCCGGCCGCCGCTATCGCCTTGCCGACCTCCGGCGCCAGGGTGACATCCGCAACCGCAGTGCCCGCCGGCGGCACCGCTCCGCAGGCCTTCGGTGCATATTGCGACCTGAACGTGGAAATCGCCCCGGTCGACCCAAGCGCACCGACGATCAAGATGCGCATCGTTCTACCGGAGCAATGGAACAACAAGGCGATGATGTACGGCGGTGGCGGCTACAACGGCACCGTCCCCAACGTCGCAGGCAACGTTCCGGCCGGTCCGGTCGATCAGCCGACGCCGCTAGGCCGTGGTTATGCGGTGTTCGCCAGCGATTCGGGCCACGTCGCCAATCCGGTCAGTCCCGGCGATTTCGCCTGGAATGATGAGGCGCTGACCAACTATGCCCACGACGCGCTGAAGAAAACCCGCGACACGGCGATGTTCATCATTGACCAGCGCTACGGCCGCCAGCCCGTCCGCAGTTACTTTGCTGGCGGCTCGACGGGTGGACGCGAAGCCTTGGCGGTGGTGCAGCAATGGCCCAAGGACTTTCAGGGTGCAATCGTGCTTTACCCGGCTTACAACGCAGCGGCGCTGGATTTGCAGTTCGGTCGCATCACCCGTGCGCTGGCCGCGCCAGGCGTGTTTCCCAGCCTCGAAAAACGTTCCGCACTGCTGGAAGCAGCAATGCAAGCCTGCGATGGCCTGGATGGAGCACGCGACCGGGTGATCAGCAATCAGGCCGCCTGCAACGCGTGGTTCGACCCGGCCAAGGCCAAGCTCAACGGCCGCCCGCTGCGCTGTCGTGGTGGGGCCGATACTGGCGACAGCTGCCTGTCCGATGCGCAGATCAAT
>Ga0070754_10001391_pt1 | contig 19484 bp, 13 predicted proteins | sample VirMetDEL_Sep_01_FD_75181 | JGI IMG/M metagenome (GOLD analysis project Ga0070754, IMG submission 75181) | Aqueous microbial communities from the Delaware River and Bay under freshwater to marine salinity gradient to study organic matter... | ecosystem: Environmental > Aquatic > Marine >... | reverse complement strand
TTTAACTGCGCAGCAATATTAGTAGTTGGATTAGTTCTTTGTACACCATGTTCGTGCTGTGTAGATATAACGCTTCCAGAGGTTCCAACTGGAAATTCTTCATATGGAGCAACTGTTGGAGATACAGTACCTGAAGCGCCTCCATTATCCCACTCTCTGGTATTAACATTTTGAGTAGCTAGCCTAGCAACAGTTGAATAATGTCCATGTGTCAATATTTGATCCTCTGTTATCTGCGAAACCGCACTCTGAAATGGAACATTCATAACAAAATTTCCAGAAATTGGTATATCAGTCGTAGGAATGACAAAATTACCACTATAATTAACAGTTATTTCTTCTCCCTGATTTGAAGTTATATCAACACCAACTCCAACACGTTCAACTGTTGCTCCAGTAGTTTGCTGTATTGCTGTTGCATCAGAAACTAAAGCAGTATTAGAAGTCGATGCGGACAAATATTTACTTCCAAAATCTGGTAGTTGTATTTGACCTCCAGTTCCATTTTCATCTCTATTTTCGAGAATTATATTATCCTTTTTGTATATACAATCATCTCCAACACCAATAACTTCTGCTAAAGCAATATACTCATCCGCATTCAAAATAGATCCATCACATCGTAAATACCCAGCAGGAGCATATGTCTTCCAATCAGCACCATCTGGTCTATCTCCCTCCAGAGTTCTAGTAAATGGGAATATTGTTCCTACTACCCCACCAAATTTTCCTTTTTGAAATGAATAGTATGATGCCATATTAGTAAGCCTTTATTATAAAAAGCATTTGAATTGAAGGGGTATTGACGTTAGCAGTTATCGATAAAACTTCTGCGGTATCAGCATCTACAGGAGCAATATTTCCAGAACTTATTGTATTTATCCTAACGGTTTCTTTTGTAAAAACTCCAGAAGACTCAATACTCAAAGACTGAGTAACATGATCATGTCCAGTCATGTTGGGAACTTGAAAATTAACGTTATCAGTCATCAAAGTAGTTCCATATATACCAGCCCAAGGGGCATCATCTCCCACATTTACATCTGGATCAATATCTATAAGATCTGCAGACCTCTCATTATATAAAACACAGTCATCACTTTTTCTAATATAATTTTTACTTCCAGGAGTATCAACTCTTTGCATTTCCCCCGCATTAGTTCCATAAGGATTTTGACCTCTACCGACATGTCTTCCACCATCCCACGCTGGTCTGCAGAAATCATCATCTCCAGTATTTACGTTCGAACATTTATAAATTTCTTGTTCTGTACAAGTATCAGGAACAAATCCAATTCCACCAGTATCTTGACACTCTTCAATCTCACTATCAGTTACGCTAATAGATGGCAATTCCACGGTATTATGACCATGAGTACCAAAGTGCGCATCTCCAAGTCTCCTAGGGACATAACTAAAAGTTGTCGAATAACTAGGAGATGAAAGATTCATTCCAGTCATATTTGCTCGTAAATTTGATACCAAATTTAAACTAACTTTAAGATCAACATTAGATGATTGAACTCCAGTAACTTCAGCTGGACTATCCGAAGTTGTTGGGAGAGAGGAGGCAAAGTTTCCAGTATATCCACAATCAGTAGCATGAGAAGGATGATAATCACCTAAAGATTTTCCAGGAAGATTGGGAAGATTAAAAGTAATCGTGGGACTAGTTTCAGAGGCACCTGCTGTATAACGATAACCAATGATTTCAAATAATTCTGGATATCTATCCACAGGATATCCACTACCATTACAAGCTAACCATCCTTTTGGTATTCCAGAAGGACCAGATAGAGAACCAGACCAGGGGACAATTGTCCCCACAGCCAGTCCCTTTAGTGATTTTGTTCTATTGTAGTTTACTGCCATTTTAGATCTCCATTAACCACCATCCTTGTGCTTGCGGTGGAGCGCTAGTTTCTCCGTTATAAACTAATCCAAATGCTGCATTAGGAGTATTGATAATCAACTCTCCCCCATCAAATACTTGAGGAACACCTGCTACTACTGGCATTCCAATAGTTGTGCCAGTTGCATCTCCCTGAATATTTCCATCAGATGCTCTTATTACTAGTTGAGAAAGGTTAGAAGTATTTCCCGAAACATCAACAAATCTAATAGTATCTCCAGTTTTTGGATTTGCTGGCAAAAGAAGAATTAATTGATCAGGGGAAGAAGCTCCAGAAGTCCCAACAAAATAATTTACATTTGAAATTAAGTTGAATTGAGGATCAGATTGAGCCGAAGTTTGATTATTACTTCTAGTTCCAATATATACCCACTTTCTACCACCACTGCTACTGTAGAAGTTTTCAATTCCACCAAGATCTAAACTTCCATCAGTTTTAATTTTTGATGAAGTTTTTCCAACTGTATTACTATTTACTGTGAAATCTCCATTTATTGTTAGATTTCCAGTACTACCTAAGAATTGTAAAGTATCTACTCCACCAGATCTAAGTGTAAGATCAGAATTTAAACCACTAAAATCAAAAATTGAATCTCCATCCGCAGATGCTATAGATAAATCACGAGTGCTTCCATTGTATTCCAGAGATGTATTTCCTTCAAAAGAAATAGTGAGATTGGAATTGGAGGTAGTAAATTGTAAAGTTGGAGTACCAGCAAAGTTGATTCCAGTAGAACCAGTATAAACTCTAATATTACCATCTAGATCAATACCACCAGCAATATCAAGATCTCCACTAGACTGAGTTAGTTTCAGTCTGCCATTATCAAGAGTAGTATCATTTGCATTTGTGCTAGTGATTAGAAGATCACCAGTAAATGCTGCAGATCCTGCTCCTCCAAGAACTGCTGCAGGAGTTGAAAGTGCTCCATCTCCAACAATAGTTAGAGTTCCATCTCTAGAAATTGTGAGTTCTGGAGTTGAGGAAGTATTGCTAGCAACAATAAACTGATTGTTATTAGTTGTCAATTGAACTGTAAAGTCACAAACATCTGTAAGAGTAGATGTTACTGCTCCACAAACACTATCAACAACGAATCTATCATTACCATCACCATCGTTGATTCTAAAGTCTTTAGCGTCAGATAGACTGATATCAAAGATTTTTACAAATTCTCCAGATGGGCAAGTTTCACCAGCACTAAATCTCAGATAGTCACCAATTTCAAAAGCACCACCAAATTCACCTAGAGTTACACTCTGTTGAGAATTGTTGATATTTTCTGTTAGGAAAGTAGCATTAGTGGTCTTTTCAAGTTTGGTGATAATTGTATTATCGGTATGTGCTGCAGCAGTAGTACACTCAGCACCCCTTGCTACTGGAATTTCATAAGCACCAGTAGAAGGATTTTGTCCAGGACCAGGAGCAACAACTTCAACAATTTCACTATCAATTAGAAGGAAATCACCAATACTAATTCCTGTAAGAGGACTTTGACCATTTACAGAATCCTGTAAAGCACCATCTACGGTTCCAGTTCCATTCTGACTAGTTTGTAGGAACAATAGAGTATCAGTAGATGACCATACTCCAGTACCAGCAGTATCAACACGGGTTTCAATTCCAACAACTTCAGTAATTTCTTCAATTGCTCTATAATAATCAACATTTAGAGAGTTGATATCACCGATAAAGTGAGAAGTTGCTGTACTTCCTAGTTGACCTCTAGAGACCTGAAGTTGACCAGTATTGTTTCCTCCGTTGATAGTAAAGTCACCATCAAACTGAGCATCACCATTTACCTTGAATTGGTTTCTAATTGTTGTAGTGCCAGCAATAGCACCGAGTCTCAGTTGTACAGCTCTTGTAAATGCATCAACATAAGCAGCAGCACCATTTCTCGTCCACAATTGTAATGGCTGAGAAGCAGATCCATTATCATCTGTCTGGAATGATCCTGCTGCAATCTCAAGACTACCACCTAGGATTGTTTGATAATTTCTAACTGTAAAGATGGAGTTTTGAGGAGTAGAAGTTGCACCACCAATAGTGATAATAGAACTTGTTGCGGAAGTTCCAATATCAATTGTTTGTGCGCCAGTAGAATCATTCGCAATAGTTAGTGTCTCTGCACCATCAACTAGAGAAACTACATTTGCTGTTGAAGCAAAGTTTAGAGTTTCTACACTAGAGTTGATTAGGTTGAATGTTTCTGCAGTAGTAGTGATATCTCCACCGTTGACTGCAAGATCACGAGTAACGGTAAGATCTACACCAAATGATCCAGACTGGTCAAATGTAGCATCACCAGTAAATGACGAATCTCCATTTACTACAAGAGTCTTTGTGAGTTCATCTCTGCTTACATTAATTCCAACTCTACCATCATTAGTGGTCATCACCCTAAATGTAGCATTTTGATTAGGATTTTGACTAGATCCACCGACTAATAATGCTTCATCTAAGTCTGTTTCAGATTTATTAGAATATGCTAATTCTTTACCACTAATAAATGCATTACCAACAACATCTAAGTTTGCACGGGGATCAGTATTACCAGATTCAACAAATGCATTCTTATAAGCACTTGCCGAAGATCTGGCAGTAGTATTGATACCAAGTTTATAGTTACCAAGAGTATCAGTATTGGTTCTAAGTGATTCAGATCCAATAACTCCAAGTTCTTTCCACTTAGATTGAGATATAAAGAGTTTTGCAGCAGTTTGATTAGACCAATTGTATATCTGCGCAGCAACATTATTTTGAATTGCAATCTCAACAAAATTAGCAGAAGTAGAATAATTTTGAGACCTTACTGCCCAAATACCATTAACAGATGGTTCGCTAAAGGCACTAATTTTTACTAAATCACCAACTTTTACGCCAAGATTTTCATTAGATATTGGTGCACCTGTTGTAGCATCCCCCCAGGTAATTCTAACAATAGTGTTTCCGAATGTCTGCAGACTAAAGATACTAGAACTTCCAACTTGTGTGTATCCATTTGAATAGATCCATCCAAGAGATCCCGTGCTACCAACTTCAATTCCCTTGAGCAGAATATCACCTGCACTAGGAGGTTGACCACCATAAGTTACATACTGATCGCTAGTTGGGGATTTATCTTGATCTGGTGTATAGTTAGTTGGAATACCAGCACTTGAACCATCACTACGGGTATGAGTTCTAATAGAGTAGTTCTGTCCAGGATCTGATACTTTTCCTCTTGGATTGAATGCAAAGATTGCTGCATCAATTCTGTTCTTGGAAAGAACAATATCACCATCATTAGGTCTAATAAACGAAGATCTAGATAGTGTTGGATCATCAGACTCTTCAACCTTGCTGTAGATTCTAAGTGATACATCTTCATCAGTTGCATCAACGTTAATTTCAACAGGATTATTGAAGAATGCATCTCCTTCTACAGTAATCTTATCCTGGAAAGTAACAGGAGTTTCAAAGGTAGTAACGAGGCCACCTAGATCATCGCTATCATCTTCAGAAGACTCAAGAACTGCTGCCTCAAGGAATGTCTCTTCGCCTGTAATAGCGTTGATCTTACGATTACCGATATAAAGGTCACCGTTAGAGTTTAGACCCGTATAGAAGACGATACCGCTATCCTCACGCTTTGCTTGAGCATAGAAGTCTTGCTTATCAGATAGTACAACTTCCTGACGTAGTGGGAAACCAGTTGAGTAGTTACCAGGACCAAAACCTAGATATTCAAATGTGTGGTTACCAGATCTTGCAATAGAAGGTCTGCGTAGCTCAACATATAGTTTTGATTCAGAAGGTGTTAGAAGATCACCAAAGATTGGAATCTTTCTATCTTCAGAACCAGATGTTGCATTACCAGACTGAGCACGGATTCTGTTATCAATAATTGCGCCATTAGCATCCGTTTCAGTATTTGTAAACAGATTGTTGATTTCAAGAGTATTGATAAAGTCTAAAGTAGATTCTTTAGTTTCACTATTCTTACTATCGTTTACTGTAACCAGACCATGTACATAGTTATCTGCTGCTGAGATAGTCTCAGGAGGATCTACAAGGGTGCTATCAACAGCTTTGAACCATAGAGGATCGTTCTTGTAGTCTAAAGGATACAGTTGCGAAATTGGTTGAGAGAACTTGAAGTTCTTGAAGTTATCACCAACTCCAGGACCTTGTGGGAATGGAGAAATATTACCTCTTACCGCAGTTAGATAGTAAACGCCATCTTGCTGACCAGAGATTCTTTCTTGTAGTTCTTCAATATCAAAGATATAGAAAGTATCTTCAATTTCTTTTGCATCAGTTACTGCGGAAATATAGTAATCATCGCCATCAACGTTAATAATATCTCCAGGAACTGCGGTATAGAAACCAGCTCTTGGGATAGCATACAGATAATCATCTCTAGATGACTTACTTCTTCCATCTGGATCACCAACGCTATCTGGTTTTGCGAGTAATGTAGTTGTTACAAGTCCTTGTGTAAATGTAGTTGCATTATATCTATCATATTCAATTGTTCCCTGAACATCTTTGAGTACCAGATACCATTCTGTGCTGTTTGGTACTTCAATTATTGCCTGAACATAACCAGTACCAGAACTATTACCAGTCCAAGAGATTTCGTTGGTAGATACTGATTGAGTAGAACTTGCAAGAATTGTTCCACCCTGAGGAGGAGCAATTTTCAATACAGTAAACGACTTACCTTTTAGATTAGCATTAATTGCCTGATGATCAAATACAGTTATTTCTAAGAAACCATCAGCAGTCTTACGAGCAGACTGAACATTAAATGCAATCTTAGAATTCGTTTCAAGTTGTACAGGACTGACGTATGGATCATATGAAGGGATAATATTTCCATACTCATCTGACTTTAGACCAAGAATTTCATTACTCTGAGATGGATTTCTAAGTTCACAAAACTGTGCTCCAGATCCAGCTGGTTTTAGAACCAATCTCTGTGGTACAAGTCTTCTGATATCATCAGTTCTAAGCTTTAGAACAAATCCATTTAGAGGATCACGAACTGCCTTTAGATACTGAGGAATTACGTATCTAAATCTATAAATTCTATCTTCTTTTACTCTACTATCGGTTAGTCTTTCGTACCAACTATCAGTTGTTCTAATCTTACCAGATGCATCATCATAATCAGAACGATGGAATCTTGCAAGAATAGATGTATTTGATGGAGAATTGCCACTTGACTGGTCAAGAACATTCAGATACCAAAGACCTGAATTACCAACAGTAGGATCAAATCTTACTGGACTTTCTCTCTTATCAGAGAATACGTAGAAATTAGATCCACTTCCTGCTTGGAAAGTAATAGAATTTGCACCACTTACAGCATCAGCAAAAGAAGTGTGTACACTAAACTTCTTCTGTGGAATAGATCCAGAATCTTTTACATACTTAGCATAGAAGAATGTTTGATCGTCAATCTGTGCTCCACCTGCGATTGAAGGTAGGGTAGAATCATTAATATCAGATGCTCTTCTAAAGAAGATTTTTTGTGGAACAGTTATTGGATCATCAAAATTATGAGATACATCGCTAGAGATTGTTCCATCAGCAGCGATGTTACAAGTATACTTCAATAGATCATACTTGTTATCAAGAACGTACTGATAGATATCAATTTCAACGTCCGTATCAATCGTATCTGTCTCTGGTGAGTAGATATAGATACCAGCTGCAGCATTCTCAGGACTTGTTGCTAGTAACAACTGAGTTGTTGCAGTCTTTGGAAACACACCAGTTGAGTAATCGTAAGGGTATGTCTTTCTTCCAGGTGCAATTACATAATACTTCTGATTTGTGTTGAAACCAAGAGGTAATCTAATGAGTCTCTTGTCTGGGTTTGTTCCTGCTTTTGCTCTAGGAACAAGTCTTACTGGTGTTCCAGTCTGGAAGTTATGTGGGTTAGAAGTATTTCCACCAGTATTTACTGTAAATACAGTTGCTCTTACAGCAAGATCATCTGTATTGATCTGAGATTCTCTTCTGACTACTGGTTGACCACCAAGAACTGCACTAATGTCTTCAAAGTAACTTTCAATTAGAGTAGAAATATTTCCACACTCAGGATATGCAGTATCCTGAACAATTGTATCATCAGAAACAGGTGCTACGCTAGTGTCATAGAAACCTGCGGTGAGATCAAAATACAAGAAAGCATTTCCATTATTACCGACTGCATTCTGAGAGATTCTAATGCTATCGTTATTAATTAGTTCAGTAATTGTAATTCCAGCTGGAATATTTGTAATAACAGGAGTTGCGCCAGCATTCAATTTACCATTAGTAAAATCATTCTGAGTGTATTCTCCAACACTCATACCAACTACAAGACCAGTATTATCTCCAACATCAATAACATCAGAACCAGAAGAAATAATGCATCCAGGGTTACCACCAACAGGTCCAATCAGATAATCCCAATTGCGCATAGCAGCAATTGAGAGATTCTTTACATAATCCCATGCTTCTAGAGTTTCCGTTAGTTCATTTTCAATATAATCTAACTGACCACCAACATAATATGCTTCTGCTGCTTGAATTACGTTGATATTTGATGTATCGTCTTCTACAAAACTATTGAGTGTAAGGCGAAGGTCCGTTACAACAGCATCTACAATATAACCAATATCTCTCTTACACTTGGTGATATCAATACCACCTTTGAAAGTTGGACTATCAGGATCTAATGTAGGATACTTATTGATGATATATGCATAAGCCTCATTCTGAATGAACTGCTTATTGTTATTGATTTGATTAGCAGCATCCTGTGCATAGTTATCAAGGAAATTGCTAATTGTTGGTGGATTTAGTGTAGAAAGTGATGTGCTATATCTCTTGAATCCACTTGGGGATAGAGTAGCATTAAACTCTGTATTACCACCAGGAGTAATTGGATCAAGTTTTACATAGACTTTCTCATTGCTCTTGCACCAATTCTATATCCACTAATCGTAACTGCAGGAGTATCTTCTGGATTTGTTGCAGTATCAGAACCAAGATAGATGCTGGTATTATTAGCAATATCATTTGACTGAAGAATATCAAATGTATAGTACTGAATCTTCTCTGAGGTTGCTCTAGAATCGTTTACAACTTTAGGTGGAATGATGTCAGTAATATATCCACCCTTGTCTTGGTTGAACGCAAATCCTTTGTGTCCAATAGCATGTAGTGAAGTGTTACCGAAGTTGGAGTTAGAGTTGGTGATAGACATATCACCACCAGATTCCATCAAGAAGTGATCAAAGAATCCAACAGCAAAGACCGAAACGCACTGGATAAAAGCATCATCAGAAGCACGAATGTGGAAGTTTCTCCAATCATCCTTCCAGTATGCATCACCCTTGGTGTGATAAGGAACCGTAGCAAATGCATCTACAGAAGATGCTTGATTCCATGTGTTGGTAAATCTATCGTAACGAATGAAAGCACGGTCATCTTTCTGCAGCGAAACACCCGTGTACTGAGCAACAACCATGGAACGGAAACCAGTTGCCTTGGATCCGTTTGCCCACATGCCACACTGACCCCAAGTAGATCTAATGGAGCAGTTGAATACGTATGGAGATGCAGACTCAACAGAGTCAATTTCAGCAAGAGAAATTGCACTAGCACCAAGTGCATTAGGAATTGTGCTGGTAGTGTAAGTATCCCCAGAAACAAGACCCAGACTTGCAGATACAACATCTAAAGTATAAGTGAATACTTTAGCGTTGTTGCTATCAATAGAAATTCTAAAGGTTCCATTCAGTTCTTCATCCAGTTCTGTGTTTAGAACTGCAACTGACTGACCTTCAAAATATCCATGGTCAATCTTAGTAGTAATTGTGACTCTAGATTGAGATCCACCGATATCATCAATTCTTAGACTATCAATAGTTCTGCTGTCAGATAGAGGTCCAACAATTCTATTCTCTTGTACAAGAGGATCTAGTTCGCCAGCATCATCAATCGTTGGTTGGAATTGACTGAATGCCTTACCAATCTTCTCATAGTAAAGATCAAGTTCTTGATTCTCTGCATACTCCATGATGCAGATTTTGTGGTGAGAGAACTCAGGAGTCTTAAGACTCGCAGAAGTTCCTTCTGGTTGAGTGTAGACTTTACCTACATTATCAGTACTATTAAATAGAGGAGAATTTTCTGTTAGATCTCCGTCTTTGATGGTAAACTGCCATAGATAGCAACCACCAGTTAGATTGAAGATAGATGTTCTCTCAACATCTTTGTCTACTGGATCTGGAACATATAGAGGACGAATAATAGTTCTACGAAGGTCATAACCTACGAGTGAACAACCTCTAGGAACAATAGCTCCACCAGTTTTTGCGTTGAATTTATATAAAACGTTGTCTGAATTACTAAGATCTAGAATGGAGTTGTCTGTCCATTCATTATTTGATTGATCAAATGAAAATTCTGGAGATAGACTTGTGTCTACTAGACCAGGACGGTTATCAATATAGTGGTTACCAGGCATCAACATGATGCTAAACTGGTCAAATCTATCTACACTACCTGGAACGTATGAATATCTAGCAACTTCAATAAACGCCCTTTGAATTGTCTTGAATGGTCTTAGTGGAGAATTACCTCTATTATCAAGTTCGTCTGTTGCATTAAAATCATCAGGTGAAACATAAAGATATTTTCCTGTCTTACTTGAATACAGATTATCAAGTCTTGTAAGAGCCATAATTACTAGAACCCTGAATTTTTCTTATCTCAGAGTATTTATATCTTAGGATATGGCAATCTTGATTGATTCTCTAATACACAAAAAGATGTAATCAAATTGCTCTTTCCAAGTGCAATCACCACGAATATTCATACAACCTCCAAAATGGGTAGAGTTGGATTTGAACCAACGTAGGCAGAGCCAGCGGATTTACAGTCCGCCTCCTTTAACCACTCGGACATCTACCCTTTATTCCAATGTGCTTCTCTGTGACAATTAGCGCAGAGTAAAACACATTTGTTTGCTTCTACTCTTTGTTTTTCAAGAGAAGCAGTGGAACCAATAACTTTGCTTTCTTTTACTGAAGGATCAGGATGGTGAAATTCTAATGCTGCAATACATTTGTTATATCCACATTTAGAACAACAGTTTCCTGCTTCTTCCTTTAGAATAGCAACATTTTTCCTACGGGTAGCAGATACACGATCTGCCATTTTCTTTGCCCATTCAGGATTTTTTGCTTTTCTTTCTGCGTAAGTTCTTGTTTCCATTTTATTTGGTATAACTTTTTTTATTTATACCAAAACTGGGGCGGCAGGGATCGAACCTGCGACCTAGAAGTTAACAGCTTCCCGCTACTACCGCTGAGCTACACCCCAATTTGTTCCCTATTCGGGAATGGAGAATAGGAGACTCGAACTCCTGACATCTTGCGTGCAAAGCAAGCACTCTACCAGACTGAGCTAATTCCCCAGGTGGGTCGGATATGATGATCCCGACCCGTATGATAGACAACGCCTATCAAAGCCCCCGACAAGATTTGAACTTGCGGTCTTTCGCTTACAAGGCGACTGCATTACCACTATGCTACAGGGGCATACGGGAAAAGAAAATTGTGAACATAATCTTCAGCAAATTCTTTTCCAAAGTTAGACTGCATGAATCCACTAACAGGATCTAATTTTAGCATGTATTGATCAAAAGTACAATACTCGGTTTCGTTAGATCCCGTTGGAGAAGTGAATTCTAAGAGGTCAGCATACACTTTAACATACTTTTCAAAGTCTGTCAAGTAACTACCAACCTCATCCATATGGCATTTTTTCACGTAGACATAACGAGAGAAATGATTCCCTGCTTCAAAAAAGCGAATGTCTTTTGTAATGTCTAGATATTCACTCATATTACTATCAATCATAGGATGATGGTATTCATAATGTTCTCTTGGATGTTGAAAGTCAAATACAATAATGACTTTCTTTTCCATGAATGCCATAAGATCTATTCCGAAACATGGAAGATTAGATCCCGTCTTTGGGTAGATGATGTTATTATAGATGAATGACTTGTTATTGTCAATATAAGTTTCACGAGACTTGAGAATATGCTCTCCAGTATAAACTCTAGAGTGCAGGTGTGTCTCGTTTTGAATGTGATACTTATAGTCTTCTTGATTCAAGTCAAGATGATCAAATAACACTCGCTGATAATCTACCCAGAACATATTATTGTTTTACAAATTGAAAATAACCATGTTTAGATCCCCATATTTGAACATGGGTTTTGGAGCAAATACCCTTATCATACACATTATAATAGTTGATACCCAACTCCACTTTGTTTTGTAGATAAGTCTCTTCACCTCTCCAATCAACTAAACATTCGCAACCGTCAAGACTACCATAATATACATCATCTTTATAAGTAAAGATTGTATCACATCCTTTACGAAGAATCAAGTCTTCCTCTGTAATTAGATTTAGATTTTGAGCACGAACAAATCTCAGAGGATCTTTGATATCATAATTTATAACTCGTATGCTATCCTCTTCTTGAACTGGTCGTAGAACAAATTGCCTATAAGGTCTGACATCTTTATAGGCATATGCTTGTTCACCATACACTAGATGATCGGAAATTTTCCGATGTAGTATGCGAATATAAGCATATCTAGTTGGATGAGAGAATGATTGTCGTCTGTTATTAAAATCGCCAATCAAATAATCAAGAAACTGGTTCATCTGGCAACACTTCAGGATTCACAAGATCTAATTCAAATAATACAGGATGACACTCTTCTGCAATCAAGTAATCTGAGAACCGAAAGATATCATCCATAGTATATTCTGGATTTAGTGCAGCTTCAGACAAGATCCACTTGTCTTGCTTCTCATCATCTTCCAATATATCAAATGCAAATGGTATATTTTCAATATAGTACATCAATACAGGTTCATTATCAACGAAGACATGTTTTCTGCTGATTGTATACTTGAATTTTGTCATTTACATACTTTGTCAGAACTTCCTGATAATACTATTTACACAGGAATACTTGAACTCTTACTAACTGGTATATTTTACCATGATTGAGGTTGCCAAGTCAAGCGTTTTTTCAGTTCTTTGTCAAATACCATCAGATATCTATGTTTTCTACTTCTATCTCTCCATTCGCCTTCAACGCCTTTTACAGGACCTCTGGAATGCTTTGTTCCATCAGCATAATAAAAGTCTTTCTTACGATCTGTTAGTCCATAGTAAGTAAAATTACAAGCTCTGTAGATAACTCCAGAGTGGTGATTAGAGTCAGCATAACTGAGAATGGCACGAACATTTACATCCTTACGAAGTCTTTTGATGCAACGACTGACAAACCAAGAGGTTATGTTATATTCTTGTTTCTGAATATCTGGATGAATACAAAGACGAGAAAGTTCAAATAAACCTTCTTGTTGATTTCTTTCTAATCCAAATGCTCCTTTGGCAATTTCTGGAACTGGAAGACCAGTAAAAATACAAGCACCAAGGGATCCACCAATTCTGAGAGGACACTCCCAATCAGGTTTTTTATAAAGTCCATAATTGAAACCAGATTTAAAATCTTTTGATTCGTCTTTGAGATAATGGTAAGTATATAAAAGATCTTTGATCTCATTCTTACCAACTTTATCAATAAAAAAATCAGATTTCATTTGGAATTTTTAAAAAATATTTTTAGTGATAAATGTATAGTGCGAGTAGGGAGACTTGAACTCCCACGGGCGTAGTGCCCAACAGATTTTAAGTCTGGTGTGTCTACCGATTCCACCATACTCGCTTAGGTGCTCGTCAGGGGAATCTAACCCCTCTTCGGCGCTTTATGAGAACGCTGCATTCGACAGATTGCTAGACGAGCGAATGCTAATATAGGACTTACTAGGCACCGTCTGGTGATGCCTATATCAGCAATGGGAATACTGGGGATTGAACCCAGACAAGACACCGCTTATAAGGCGGCCGCTCTGACCAGTTAAGCTATACTCCCGAAAAAGAGGCATTTGTCTTTGCCTCAGTACCTAGTAATTATAGCACACTTTATGTTGGTCGCACAGGGGGTGTGGACAGATTTGTAATTGACTGTTGCTTGATGAATGCTTTGAGCTCAGGTGTCTCATTCCATTCCCAAATTTCTTCGTGACCCTTGCTGTCAATACGCTTATACGTTTTTTTCATTACTCATCTCCTCAAGTTTATCTAGTATACCATCAAATGAACCAATACGATCAATATCTGTAATCAACTTAGCAATTGAGTTACAAACACATGGTCGTTCTTGTCGGGCTGCAAAGGCAAGTGCATTACGCAAATTAGCCTCTGCTTCTTTAAGGCTCTCTTCTACTTGTTTTCCTAAAGCCATTACTTCTCTGAAACTCGGACATAGTTATTCTACTGAGTTTCTGAGGTTTTGTCAATCATGATGTTTGAACAAATTCAAGATTGAACTGTATAAGTGGAAAAAGAACACATATAAAAAGAATTTGTGATCTGAATCCTTTTCTTTCTTTTTTCTAATACTAGTCATGTTGTCTCCAGTCCTCGGGTTTATCCCTAGTAAACCAATCCACTATGTCATCAGCACTATCAAAATTTGTTTTGTGATTTGACGGGTCTGGATCACCTAGGTCTAAGGCATTCATAAAATCGTCTAGGCTGCCCTTCTGCATCTCTGGGTTAGATGCACGTCTACGTGCCTGTCTAAGCATCGTACCAGCGCTTCTATGCGTCTTAGCGAGCTTCTCTGCCCAGATCATATCCTCAAGTTTAACTTCCTCCCTCTTGGCGATTCGTTCGCAAATAAACTCCATACGGAGTCTATAGTTTGTAGACAGCATAAAACCTCTCACGCCTTTGAGTTTATTTAGATACAAAAAAAGGGGGTCTTGCGACCCCCTTTGAAATTATTTAATTTTGTATCAGAAGTGCCAGGTTACACCAGCTTTTGTACCATAACCGTTGTCACCAGGACCAGCAGTAGACATGGAGACTTCACCATAGATGCTTAGCGACTCAGTTGCAGCAACGCTACCACCGACTTTACCAGAGAAACCAGTCTCGGTGTCAGCACCATCAATTGCTACCAGAGTAGGACCGCCTTGGATGTAGTAACCAAGAGCACCTGCTTCACCGCTGTAACCGACATGGAAATCAGTTACGCTACCGTTGAAGTCGCTGCCAGTAAAACCAGCGTTGTTCTCAACGTTAACATACGGACCTGCGAACGCAGCGCCAGCGGACATGGAGAGAGCAGCAGTTGCTGCGAAAACAGATTTGATCATTTGAAATACCTCGTAGATTTTGCTTGCGGAGTGATTACCCGCAGATGGAGGGTTGGTTACCCAACCGCTTGAACATTATAGCACATGGGGTTGTGCGAGTAATTGAGGCATTCCCTCATTTGCTATACAAGTAATTTAGCAGAGATCTTCCGAAAAAGCAACCCCCCTTGTGCCACTTTTTGATTTGGATTGCTGATGAATCAGTTAAGTAGAATTAATGCACCCTTGATATTGACATTACCAACACCAATTACGTTGATAACACCAGCAGAAGTGATATTTGTCGTGGCACCAGAGGTAATATTGACTGTATCTGCCGCTTTGATGGATGCACCACCGATAACAGTATTCACACTATATGAAGTATCTCTTGCTTTTACGAGTGGAACAGCGACTGTTGCCCCACCAATAATAAGTTGATCTACGCCAGTAATATACTGTTTAACATCTCCTAAGAACTTATGATTCATATGTCCTGTAGAAACAGTATTTGTGGATGATCTGGGATCAAATTGAACTGTTGTACTTTCAGAAACACCAAAAGTAAGTTTTTGTCCTGTAATAATCTCTTTCTCGTTATTAGTAGCTTTGGTGATTTGACCAGCAACCATATTGATGCTACCACCACCATTAGATCCTGCCTGAATAGTTACTTGATTCTTTCCAACCAATAGCAGTTCTTCTGTTGCTTCAATCACAATCTTCTGTGCCTTGATGTATCTAGTGCCACCAACAGATTGTTCTACATAATCACCATATGCAATTACATTTAGGGCTTCCTTTTCTCCCTCACCTGCGTTATACTCTATGCATGACTTATTCTCATGCAGTTGCTGCTGACCCCAACTATGAATGCAAAGTTTTCCACTACCAGCACCAAGTTCTTTGGACTTTTTACCAGTAATTATCTTTACAGCACCAACACTATTGAGAACAATTGCTCCTTCAGATGGACCATCAATCCTCAGAGCAGATGTTTCACCATCAGGAAACATCCTCTCATAAATCTCAGATCTAGTAAGAGATCCTTTGTACCAAGTTTGAAATCTTGGTCCCTTTGAAAGTTCTTGTGTTTCATCAGGTGTTGATGGACTAGCAACGCCTGTAGGATATGTTGTAGCGGGATATTCGTGTGGCATTATGGGCAATCAACGTAGCGACCAGTTCCAATCTTAGTGGAACCAATTGTAGTAAGTTCTTGAGTATCTAGGCAGACCAAAGATGGCAATAGTTTTGCACCAAATCCACCGCCACCTACAACAATAATCTCGGGGAAACTTTCATATGTTCTTGTTCTATCCAAGACTCTTGCTCCAATTACAAATCCATCATCATTTATTGTTGCTTGTGCAATACCAAGTTCGCCATTTACATATACCTTTGGTTCTTCGGAATAACTTACTCCAGGTCTAATAACAGTAAATGTGTCAATAATACAACGGACATTTTTGTCGGTAGCAAGATTTTTCTTATATCCATAACCATTTGACTTTATGCGAATCTCTGAAATGAATCCATCTTCATCTAATAGAGCAGTAGCTGTTGCACCAATACCTTCTCCACCAACAAAGACAAATGGTGGTTCTGACCAAGGATCTCCAGTATTACTAATTGGGATTTGTATGATACCACCATTATCATCTGTGATAACGTCATCTGAATTTACAGAAGGTAGGACAAAATCCTCAAATGTATTTTCTGGAGAATCACCAGTTCCTTCTTCATAATCTTCTGGATCTAATGTCTCGCCAGGCAAGATTACGACATCAGCAATAGCACCTGTTCCATTTACAGTAAATCTCAGCACTTCTGGAGTTTCAACGACATCATCAGTTTCAATACCAACAGTAACCTTTGCAGTATTAGAAGTTACAACAACTGATCCCGTTAATTCAGAACCAATAATGTCATCTGGAGTAATACCATTACCAGATAAAGTGTAATAGAGAACAGTTCCGTTCTCTACATTTTGAGTAGTGATGGTATATACAATAAACTCCCCTTCTGTTACCGAAGATTTATCTGGGGTAACTTTATATCTCTCAACAGTTGATCCTGCAGTTCCTTCTATTGGTTCTCCAGTTGTTGGATCTATTTCTACAGGAGGATCTGAAGGAATATCAAATTCATCTAATGGGAATGTATTGGCAATCTGATCAAATGGATTTACTGGTTTTATTGGATATGCATTTCCACGTTCCGTGATGTTTCTTTCCACAATAGTGCATCTAGCAGTATTGTTTTCAAAAGATGACTTGACTTTACTTCCTTTACCTGGAGTATTCTTCTTCAGCACAATAAAGAAGTTTTCACTACCTTCTGCTTCTGCAGAGTAAAAAGTTTTAATAGTTATCGTCTTCTCTGTTTCTCCTGGAGCAAATCCAAGAATATCTTTTTCTGGCAAATAATCTACATCTTCTGTAGCAGTTCCTGGAAGAGTAAAATACGATACTGAAGAAGAAACTTCGGTGTATCCAGAACGAGTAACAACAAATTCTGCATCTTTTCCTTCTTCTACTAAGATATCAGCAACACTATAGATAATTCTCTTTTCTTTCTTGTTCTTTGGAACACCGCCAGTAAATCCTACTGTTGTAATTGAAAGACTATTTCCTTTATATGCGTCTGCACAATTATATTGAGTATAATCTGCTCCCGTTGCTGGGAATAAGTTATCAATACTTCCTAGCAAATCATCTAAGAAATCTTTATCTTTTTCCTTTTTCTTTTCTTCTCCGTTGACGCATACCTGCTTATACTTAGAGCACTCGTTATTAGGTCCAGAGCAGGTTATTCCTAGGAGTTTTAGGACAAAGTTTACTGCTCCGCCAATAAGATTTAGTGGTCCAGCAACAACTCCCAAAATCGCTTCTAGTGGTCCTAGAACTGATCCCAATACTTCTTCCATCAAAGAATTTAACTTTGACAGAATAGCATTTACAAGAGAGTCAATCTGACAAGCAACTGCACTATACACTTGCTCCACGTAACTCATCAAAACGTTTGTCAACCATTCTGCAAGACGATCACCAATATCTGCCATTTGACATCCAAGATCTTTCAACTGCTTATTGAAAAACTCAGTTACTGGCGTTAGTGAATTGCCATCTTCAGAAGGATATAACAAAGCATTTATAAGATCTTTGACTCCAGCAGTAAGTTTCTCAATTATGAAACCTTTTACTCTAGCGACAAATTCACTTACTACTAGTAATGCCTTGTTTATGTACTTTCTAGCAACACCTACTGCCTCATCAAGTTTTCCAGTAGCTTCATTTACTAAAAATGTGCCGATATTACCGCCGTTATTCTGTACTTCTGCTAAGAATTGACCTATGATAAAGGTCAGTTGAGACTTGATATCTGGTTCGTCGCATTTTTCAGCAACAGATTGACACCATTCCTCATCTTTAATAGATCTGATTTTTCTAGATGGAGTATTTACTCTTTCCTTTCCATCTCCATTGGTGCTTCCATCAGAAAGACCACCTGTTGCAGTATTGCTTTCTGTACCTTCTTGTAATGGTTCTCCATCTGTTGCAACATTTACGTTTGCAACTGCAGTAACAAATGGAAGAGTGTCAGGTGTTCTTTCTACAAATACTTTAGTTGCACCTGGAGTTTGACCGATGGAACCCATAATGATGGGTTTTTGTCTGTCATTATCCAAATAAAATCCAACTACCCAACATCCTATCTCTAATTGTGGATGTGCCCCACCAGAGTTTCCTGGAATGAATGGAACTGTAACGGGCATCATTACATTTGCCCATGGTAAATCTGCAGTAGAAAGAACTTCTGGATTGCCAGGATGATCCCCAACAATTCTTACTTTGAAACGATAACCACCTTTGTTGTTTTTTTCGTCTCTAGCAGTTCCTTCTACTTGACCTACCCACCAATTGAATCCATCATTTCCAATACGTTGAGTTGGAATTAGTTGAGATAATAACTGGTCCATATCACTCAGTCTTCATATACTCTACATTCAAGTGCATCTGGGTTCATATCACAAAAAAGTTCAAGTGGAGTGGGGTCATGAGTATCCTCTGGATGATTTTCATGATAACTCTCAAGTTCTACTAGTTCTCCCTCAATATGACGACGCTGCTGAGGAGAAATAGTGGGGTCTTCTAGAATCTTTTTGTCCTTTTCAATATGTGCTTCAATATTTTCCATTTTTAGTTACCTCCGTATACATTATTTAGTGCCATGTTTTGATGGTTTATCTTTTTGTCCAAAGGAGTCTCTCATTAGACGAAGAGT
>Ga0070754_10001390_pt1 | contig 19504 bp, 14 predicted proteins | sample VirMetDEL_Sep_01_FD_75181 | JGI IMG/M metagenome (GOLD analysis project Ga0070754, IMG submission 75181) | Aqueous microbial communities from the Delaware River and Bay under freshwater to marine salinity gradient to study organic matter... | ecosystem: Environmental > Aquatic > Marine >... | reverse complement strand
TCATTAACAGAGATTGAAAATATGATACCCTGGGAAAGGGATATCTATATTGCATTACTACAACAACATCTGGAAGATGAAAAACTAAAGCAGCAGCAAAACCAATAAAATGCCAGCCACTTCCCTAAGTTTTTTAGATAAAGATCAACCTTGGTATAAAGGGAAAGTTTCTGATGCGCTTTGGAGTAGACTTAAGGCAAGATTAACAGGTGGTACGGACTCTGCAGGTATACAGTATTCTTCTTTCGTTCGCTTATCTTCTGCAGATGCTGATAAGATAATTGCCAAGATGAAGAAGGATCCTCGTGGGTATCCTCAGGTAGATCAAAAAGGAAAGGATGGTGGATATTCTAACTTAGAAGCATACCAAAACTGGTTGGTAGAAGAGTATCTAGAAAGCAATGATCCACCTGGTTTGGATGATTTATTAAGTGAAATTAGAGAAGAAAAAAAAGAACTCAAAAAAGAAAAAAAACCAACTTCTTCAGCATTAGTTCCAGTTGGCACGAAAGCAACTGATCTAGTTGAAGAACAAATCGATGAAAGGATCTTATCTATTCTTGGATTACAAGATGCTTTTGACTTTACTTATGAAGAATATTTAACTTTACTAAAAGAGAAAGCAGTTGCTGCAAGAATGTCGCAGCAAGGAATGCCAACAGAAAGTGTTGAGTTGATTACTGATGAACTTAAAAGAGTAAAAGGAAAAACAGGAAAATTTAAAGTCAAGTCAAAAAAAGTTGATATTAATAAGATAGTCAATAGAACAGGACAAGCAGCAAAAACTTCTGTTCAATTAGATCCAACTAAGTTATTACCTCCTGCTATTTCAGATTCACAAGAAGAACAACAACAAGAAGTTCAAAAAGACATTCTTGACTTTTTAAAGAATGATCTTTTGGATGCACTTAAATCAATCAATTCTGTTGTAGAAGATATCTTAGGTATTCTTAAAGAACAAAGAGCAGTTGATGCAAAGAAAGCAGAACAAGATAGAAAAAATGCAGAAGTAGATAAAAAGAAAAAAAGAGAAACAAAGTTAGAAAGTGGTGCTGGAAAAAAAATGAGTTCATTTGCTTCTAAAGTAGCCAAACCTTTCACAAACTTTTTTGATACTATTAAAAACTTTTTTATGAATATTTTGTTGGGAAGTGCGGTTCTCTTTTTATTAAATGTTATAAAAAATCCAAATATTATTCTTAACCCACTTAAGAATTTTGCAAATATGATTATTGGATTCTTAAATGGTATCATTAGTTTTTTGTGGAATCTGGTTGTGTCTCCAATTAATTTTGTAATTAATGGTATCAATGCAGGAATACAAGGACTGATTAATCAAATTAATAGTGCTATACAATTGATACCTGGAGCAAAACCAATTACTGCACCTCAACTTCCAACAGTTCCTGGTCCACCACAGATACCAACATTTCCTGTTCAGCAACAAGAAGGTGGTGGAGAGACAATTAATATTGGTGATATCTCTTTAATGAGTGGTGGTGGAGTTGATAATAAAACTGGTGTTAAAGTATCTGGTTTTGGTAAGGATACACAATTAACTGCATTGTCTCCAGGTGAAGTTGTATTCAGTAATCCTGCTGCTGACTTCTGGGGAAGAGATAATCTTCTTGCAATGAATGCAATGGGTGGTGGAAATAATACACCTAAGTTTGGATCTTTGGGTGGAGTTCAAACAATGCAAGGTGGTGGTGAAGTAATTTTTGGGGCAGGACACGCAGCAAGATCCAAAGGAAGTACTGTTGGAACTGATAATTTGCCCGTTCAAGGAACACAAGATCCTAGAACGAGAATATCTGAATCTACAGCTATGATGCACTTGATAGAAGCGATGCAAAAAATAAAAGCACTAGATCCCAAACGATATGCTAAAGTCGGTTTTCATAATATTACGGATACAAGTGGCCCTACTGGAATGACAGAAACAACAAGAAGGATTGAGGGACAAGGAAAGCAATTTATAGAACTTCACTTGGATCAACATGGTGGTGGAAGATCTGGAGTAATTTCTAGAAATCTAACTGCTATAGACAAGGCTCTTGGTTCTTTATTTGGGTACTTTCCAACTAATTTTAAACAAGGTAAACTTGCTATTCCTGATGCGGGCGGAACTATTGTTGAACTTGCTGCAATTGATGATCCAAAACTTCGTGGATTTTTAGATGAAGTAAAAGCAAATAAGTATGGGCCTGCAACACAAGCACTTGCTAGCAAAATAATGACTGCTGCAATTGGAAAATCAATTGTTACATCTCCACCACCTCCTCCAGCTCCAGCACAACCAAGAGTTGCAATGCTACCACTTCCTGTTGGCGGAGGACAACAAACACAAACAAGTTCTACTGGAGCAAATCAAGCGATTGTTCCTGGATTTTCTGCAGAAGATCCATTCAACATGAGTAATTTGGTAGTTAAATCAATTTACAATATGGTAGGATAAAGATATGGTATTACCACTTCTCGCAGGAATGGCAAGAGGATTTTTGATGTCATCTGCAAAAAATGTAGCAAAGTCCTCTGTTAAAAATGCAGTAAAGAAAAAAATTGCACCAAATAAAAAGAAAATAAAATCTGAAAAACTTTTTGACAAGGAAAACAAAAGTGGAGCACTAGTCAAAACTGCATCACAAAACACAAATCTTAAATCTGGTGATGGGTTAATAAAATATCAAGGATCTAAAGTTAAAAAAGATAAACTCCTTGATATAAAACTAAAAGAAAAAAAATCTCCCGAAGAACTTCAGGAAATTGTTGGAGAAGTTAAAAATATTAAAAGTAATTTGATTCAAATTAGAGGATTGCTTGGAGAAAGAAAAAATTCGGATTTAAGATCTTTAGTTGAAAGTAAAAAACAAATTGAATTTGAAAAGAAAAAAACAAGAGAAAGTGATTTAGAATCCAAAAAATCACAAGAAAAGAAAGGTGGTATTGGATTGCCAAAACCAAAGTTTAATTTTTTTGATTCTATTGTTAACTTCTTCACAAATATATTAATTGGAAGTTTGCTGAATCTTCTAATTAAAAATAAAAATACAATTTTAAATGCGTTTAATTCTATCTTAAGTGGATTTAATAATATTTTTAATGTTATAAAGTATGCTATTGTCTCATTGACAACAACAATGCCAAAACTTTTGAAGTCATTGGCAAGTTTTAGTAAAAAAATATTTAAAGGCCCTGCAAAACTTACCGGAAATCTTTTTAAAAAACTTGGATCTAGTGTTAAAAATTTATTGGTAAAAACTGGAAAAGCACTTGGTAGTTTTGTCTCTGGTACATTTAAAAATTTAAGAAATCTTGCCGGTGGTGTGGGAAGTGGTGCAACAAGAGCAACTGGAGTTCAGCAGAGAAGAATTCGTGGAGGAAAACCACGACTAAGACAACTTCCAAAACCAGGAACACCTAAACCAACTTCTACATCAACATTGAAAAATGCTGAGAGATTATTTAAATCTGGTGGACTAAAACACTTTAAAAAAGTTTCAAGTGTTTTCAAAAAAGTTCCATTTATTGGTGCTCTAATTGGTATTGGTATTGACTTAGCAATGGGCGAAAGATTGGATAATGCTATTGCTGGTGCTGCTGGAGCATCTCTTGGAGCAGCAATTGGTGGTGCTATTGGAACTGCTGTTCTTCCAATACCTTTTGTGGGAACATTTTTAGGAGGAACGATTGGTGCTGCCGTTGGTGATTGGGCTGGAAAAGAAATTTATAAAAATCTTAGCGGACAAATAAAAGATATTACACCACCAAGAGAGGAAATTTTACAATCTAGTGCATATACCCTTCCATCTTCTCAGCATCAAGGTCCATTGATGCCTGGAATCGAGCCTGCTAGTGTAAATTTTGGAGCACCAGGAGTTCAAGCAGCAACAAGATATGCTCAAAGCAAGGGTTATAGTAAAGCACTTACTGCTGGTATGTTATCAACCATTTTAAATGAATCTGGATTCAACCCATATGCTGTTGGAGACAATGGTAATTCTTATGGACTTTTCCAATTCAATCAGGGAGCGGGTAGAAGACAACCATTCTTAGATTTCTTATCGACTTCTGGAATACCTAGTCCACAAGATCTATTTACAAATACAAGTAACCCAGATAGAGCAAAATACAGAGATCAAGTGTTTGGTTTAACACTAGCATATATGATGGAACGCGAAATGGGAACTCAATTAGTTCGTGATTATAAAAATAGTAATGATTTGAGAACCATCATGGGTGCATGGGAAGATGTGGAAAGATACGCTGGTAGTCAACCCGGATTACCAAGAAACCAAAGGAACAATGCGAAGTTCAATGATAGATTTGCTGAAGCTCAAGGTTATCTCAAAAATTTAGATCCAAATTATAAACCACAACCACAACAACCACAACAACCACAACAACCACCATCACAACAACCACCATCACAACAACCACAACAATTACAACCACATCACCCACAAGCAGCTGCAATTTTGCAACAACAAATATCATCAATCAATAATAATCAACTTGCACAAGCACTTAGACAACAAGCATATTATGATCAAAGAAGTGGAACAATAGTTGTTCCTGCTCCAATTATTGATAGTGGGAGTACAGTGATATCTTCTGGTAGAAGCGGAGGAATTGTTCCAGTAGTATCATCTACAAAAGATGTATTAAATAGTTACTACAGAGCCCAACTTATGGCGTTCTTATATAAACAAGGTTAATGTCAGATAACTCCGCAACAAGAGCTGGTAATATTACCAAGTTCCAAATTTTCCAATCAAAAAATAATGCTCAGTCTGTTGACATGAGTGCAGGAACTGTTAATTTATCTTATTATGAAAGTGTTTTAACAAATAATATTTCTGCAACTGCTACTATTGTAGAGACTGGATTTCAGGCAAACACCGAAGGAGTTGCAATCAATGCTCCTGGAGTAATTGATGGTTTGCCAATTCGTGGTGGAGAGCAAACGATTCTTGAGTTTACTGATAATCAACCACAACCAAACAAACTTTCATTCAAAGGTGACACATCTTTCTATGTGAATCGTGTTCGCAATATTGATCCAGGACAACAAAAAGATACTTATTTTATTGATTTTGTTCCAAAAGAGTTTGTTTCAAATGAACAGACAAGAGTTGTTAAAAGATATGATGGGCAGGTTTCTGATTCTGTTGGAAATATTTTAAAGAACGTTCTTAAAATTGATAATTCTAGAATCGAAGTTGATCAAACTGAAAGGAAGTATAATTTTATTGGTAATGATCGTAAACCATTTTATGTTTGCACATGGTTAGCATCAAAATCAATTCCAAAAGTTGATGAAACAAAGAGCATCGGTGCTGCTGCTGGTTACTTTTTCTATCAAACTGCCGATGGATTCAAGTTTAAAGCATTAGACAATCTACTCGATCAAAAGAGAGGATATAAAAAATATAGTTATACTGGTGCTCCAGGTGTTCCTGAAGGATATGATGGAACTATTAAAAAATATAATATTGAAAGAGATATTGATTTACAACAAAACTTGACACTTGGCACATATTCAAACTCAAGTATCTTTTTTGATTTTTATGCAATGAAATATGAAAGAAAAGATTATAATATAGATGAACAAGAAGATGGAATTAAGATTGCTGCTACAGATATTCGTTATGTATCTGATGAATTCAGAACAGCACCATCACGATTAATGAGTCATATTCTTGATGTTGGTAGTCTTCCATCTGGTAGATCATCGGAGGAACAATTAAAAGAATGGAAAAATAATCCAACAAATCCAACATTTGATGCAAAGAACACAATGGTTCAATCCATTATGAGATACAATCAGTTGTTCACAATTAAAGTTAATGTTATAATACCAGGTAACTTTAGTCTCAGAGCTGGTGATTTAATTTACTGCGAGTTTCCAAAATTAGAAGGAAATAATGTAAGTGAAGTTAACCCCCAAAGTGGAGGTATATATATGATAGCAAGCCTTTGTCATAGAATTACTCCAAGTGACTGTTTTACCAGTCTGTCTTTAGTTAGAGACTCTTACGGGAGAACCCCATTTAAGTAAAATATGGAAAACATCGAACAGCACATCGAACAGGATAAAAAGATCCTGGAAGATCCAACAATTTCGCCACAGCAGCGTCGTCATATTGAAGGTGAGTTAGAAGAGTTGCAACACTATCACGAAAATCATCCTGAAGATCATCACGATCCTACACCACTTGAACTGTATTGCGATGCAAATCCAGATGCACTTGAGTGTAGAGTGTACGACGACTGATGATAGAACAGGGATTATTTAAGAAGCACTTTGTAGGAAGAGATGGATTTATCTGGTGGATAGGCCAGGTAGTCAGTGCTAAAGAGTGGGAGGCCAACACTCCTGGCAATCCAACAGCAACTAATAATGATCATAAAGGATTTGATTATCGCTACAAAGTTCGCATTATGGGATACCATACTGCGTCGCAAGCAGATCTACCAGACAATGATCTTCCTTGGGCATCTGTGATGCTCCCAGTGACTGCTGGCAGTGGTGCTGGTTGTGCTTCTCAAACTCCTAATATCAAACAAGGATCTTTTGTATATGGATTCTTTCTTGATGGTGAGGATGCTCAGCAACCCATCATCATGGGAATGGTTGGGTATAATCAATACACTCCTATTCTTGGAAAAGCACCTACAGATGTAGGATTCAAACCATTTAGCGGTTACAATAATAAGTCTGATATTGTTCCAACATACTCAATTCTTTCTGCACCAAATCAGAATCAAGTTGCACAAACAACTGGAACAACACAACCAACAAAAAATGGAACTGTAGATCAAAGTAATGTTGGCTTGGGTGGAAATCAAAAACATATATCTGATGATATTGAAAGAGATGATGCTAAGGTAAAAACTCCTTTATACAATACATCTAGATGTAAACCGATTCCTGCAGGGGAAATTACGATTGCAATAAGAGAAGCAATCCAATCAATTCAAAATGCAAAGAAAGCAGTTTACTCTTGGAGAGAAAATTTCACAACAAAATTAATCAAAGAAGACGGAAAAGAGTATGGGTTGGAAGAATATATCCAACTTAAAATAAACAAGGCAGCAGAAAGAATTTCTAGTGCCATGAAGACTACTGTTTCTGATATTCAGAAATATATCACTAGAAAAATTAATAATGGAATGAAGGATGTATATTTCCTTTTATTCCCAGACAAGCAACAAACAGCAAAAGAAGGTATTGATACTGCAATGGATCTTCTTGCTTGTTTGTTCAAGAGAATTATCAAAAATCTATTGAAGATGGTGAGAGATTTCCTCTTCAGCATCTATGAAAGATATATTAATGTTCCTCTCTGTGCCGTTCAAAGTTTTGTATCTGCACTCATCGGAAAACTGATGGGATTAATCATGAGTGCTGTTCAAGCAATTTTGGAACCATTAAATGCAATTCTCGGAGTTGTAGATCTTATTGGTGGTATTCTTGATTTTGTTGTTGATGTTTTATCCTTCCTCAATTGCGAAGAAGAACCATCATGTGCTAATAAAGACGAATGGAGTCTGGATGGAAACATTGGGCCTGAGTTGAATATTGATGTCAACAGTGTCATAAATCAAGTAAAAGGATTTGCAAGTTCGGTTTCTCAAAGTATTAATCCTGATAACTTTAATTTTGATCTAGACTTTAGTGATGTTCTCCAAGACACTTGTAATGTTGGAGCACTGTTTTGTGGCCCTCCAAATGTAGTCTTCTTTGGTGGAGGTGGAGGTGGAACCACAGGTAATGCAATCATCAGTGTTGCTGGCGAAGTTCTTGGAGTTGACATTACAAATACTGGAAACGGATATGCAAGAACTCCTCTTATTCAACTCGATGATCCATGTGGCAAAGGAAACGGTGGATTGTTAAGAGCAATCATGGGCCCAGTTTCAAGGCAATCTGATGGAACATATCAGTCTGATCCAAATGGAGATGATACTGGTGTGGTTGGAGTTGTAGTTGAAAGACCTGGTTTTGGATATCTTCCAACCAATGATGGAAGTCAAGGAGGAGATGGTAGAGTCTGGGCAGAAGCAAATCAAACTACAGTTCAAAGATCTGATGGAACATATGACATTCCATATAATCCAGGAACAGTTATTGATTTATTCCCAGGTGATATTGTAAGAATACCTCCCGGAACAAACATTGGAAACATTATTGGTGGAACTTACAATGTGATCACAGACAATACGACAATTACAGCTCCAGATTATACTGCTCAAGCACCATATAAATCAGGCATTGCTGGAGATTATCCTTATGATGGAAATGAGAGATATCCAGTTATAAGTTATCTTTGTGATGTATCTATTTCTAATCGCGGATTTGGATATTCGCAAGGTGATACTATAGTTGTTGAACCAAGTTATGGTGCAGTTCTTGAACCAGTGATTGATAATCTTGGTAGAATTATTGATGTAAATATTATTTCTTCTGGTGAAGGTTTCAAAGAATATCCTTCAATCTTTATTGATAGTTCTACAGGTAGTAATGCAGTCATACTTCCTAGATTCTGTATAGATAGAATTGGTGAAGATAAATTTAAGGAACCTGGAGTTAGAGATAAAGTGGTATCAGTTGTAGATTGTGTTGGTAAAAATTAATGGCAGAACCTATTAATTATGATCAGTATCGTCTTGGCACAAAAGACGGAGAAATTAAATTCGGAGCCATTCATGCTGATGGAGAGACTGCTGCTGTTAAATTAACCTCAGGTGATGCTGGAGATAATGGATTACCTCATTATATTAGTTTAGATAAGACTGGAAATTCTAGAACTGGAAGAAAGGGTTCTACGACTGTAAGATGTCCAGGAGTTTTTCAAGTTAGAGCTGGAGATACTGTAGATTCTGAAGAGTCTATACCTGGTGTCTTCATTGATGCTGTGAGTGGAGACTTGGTATTATCTGCTCAGAGTGGCAGAATTCGTATCATGGCAGAAAATATTGAGTTGATTGCTCGTGGTGCTGATGGTGAGAATGGTAATGTTATTATTGATGCGAATGAAAAAGCAATTATAAACGGTGATCAAGCAGTCTCCATAACTTCTGAAGTGTCGGTAGTTGTCAGATCTGAAAATAAAACTGAGATTATTGGAAATTCAACATTGGATGTCTATGGTGGATTGATTGAGTTCATTGAAGGAACATCAACGATCAAAGGATCTAAGGGAATTGTTCCTGGTCTTCCTGGAACATTAAAAGAACTTTTAACTGCAATCAGAAACTCATTAAGTTAATATGGCAAAAATTACCGATCTATTTGTATCTAAAACATTATTTGTTGGCACCGCAAACAAAAAAGGATTACCAGTTCCTCCTGTTGGATTTGGTGTAGGACCTACTCAGATTCGTGGAACTGCTTACATTGAAGGCCCGATGATGGTTGGAGATCCAACTGCATTTACAAAAGGCCCAAATGTAAATGAAGCAAACTTGATGGTTGCTAGGAATGCAAATATTGAAGCAATTCCTGAACCAATATCAATATTAAAAGTATCATCTCTTGGTTCCCCTCCAACTCCTCTTGATGTAATGCTGGGAGATCCTGCTGGCCCAGTTGGAGTTTCTGTTAATTCAATTCTCATTAATATCGTTTCACCGATCACAAATGGTGTTGGTATTCTTAACTGGACTGGAGCAAAAACTCTAACTGGTGCTGAAGTACTTACTGGGGTAAAGGCACAAGCAGGAGCAGAAGCAAGAACTGGTGGTAAAGTTATCAATGGCGCGACAGTAATTAATGGAGCACTTGTTGTCAATGGTGCTACAAATATTAATGGGTTCTTAAAGTTTAGTGATTCTATTGTAGGAAAATCAAAACTATTTGATATTCCCCATCCAACAAAGAATAATTTTAGACTTCGCCATGTTTGTTTAGAAGGCCCAGAAGCGGGTGTATATTATAGAGGTAGACTAAAAGATAAAAATGTAATAGAATTACCTGAATATTGGAAAGGTTTGGTTGATGCTGAGACAATCACAGTCAACTTAACACCTCATGGATCTTATCAAGAACTTTTTGTAAAGTCTATTGAATGGGGATCTAGAGTTATTATTGTGAATAATGCTGGAGGCTCAATTGATTGTAGTTATGTTGTTTATGCAGAAAGAAAAGACGTTGATAAGTTAGTTGTCGAATACGAAGGAACAGAACCTAAGGAGCAATAATAATGGCTATTTCAGGAGATATTGCAAAAAAATTAAAAGAATCAAGAGATGGTGCTCAGTTCTTTGCTGATCAAATAGTAATCATTGATGCAGAGAAAGAAATTTATGATAATGCTATTTCAATAGTTGATCAATCTCTCTCTGATCAAATTGGAGAAGTGAATCAAACTCTTATTGATGTTCAATCTGCATATCAAGATCGAATTAATGTTGGGGGATGTCGAACTGACTTGATTTGGCGAGTTGTTGGTGTTGATACAACTGTTGTTCCATCAGAATATACTATTGAGGTGACAAAAATATCTTTGGGTGGTTATGGAAATCCAGGTGCTGTAGGAATTGGAACAACACTTGCATTCTCGGTTGTTGGAACATCAGGAACTTATACAACTTATCCTTTAGATTCTAAACTTGGATTTGAGGATGATAATCTTCATGGAATTAAGTATTATGATGAACCAATTACTCGGGACATTGGAGACACAACAGTTGCCAGTTTCATTGGAACTGTTGGTGTTGGAAAAACAATTGTCACAATGATGATCCCTGCCAGTAATGATATTCAAAGTGATTTTGCTGCAGGACAATTAATTATATGCGAAAAAGATGGTGTTTTTGCATCAACAAATAATACTATTGTTGGAATTGGTACTACAATTACAAATATTTCTTCCGTTGTAACAGGAATTGGTACGACTGAAACATTAGTTGCAACAATTATCCTTGGAACATCAACAATTGGATTTGCATCAGCCCCTGAAAGTGACGGAAAATTTGTGACGTTTACGGTTCTTGATAATCCTGTTGGTATTGACACTTACAATCAATATGCTATTGATTTTACTTCAAATCCATTTTCTCCACAGACGATTGGAATAATGGGAGAAAATCAAATTGGAATAGGAAGATCAGTTTATTATGACAACTCTGGAATTTCTTCTAATACTCAAAGTTGGAAACCGGAAAATGCCGTGACTGGAATATCTGATGTTGATGATATTGTTGAACCGTCTGTCGGCGCAGGAAAGATTTGGTATACTGTCGGATTTTCATCTACACCAAGTTATCTTGGAAGTCCACAACCAGAAGGTACAAGTTTAACCGTGACAAGTTTTGCTAGTTTGTATACAAATCTGAGTGCTTGTCCAACACAAGAAACAAATCTTACCAATGCAATAAATACCAGAAATACAAAAGAATCTGAATTTAGTTCTGGGATAAGTACATTCAATCAGACTTTAGAACTATCAACAGCATTAAGAGATGAAAGAAATACATACGAAGAAAGAATCTGGGGACTTAGGCAAGGAATTGGACAACAAGTAACCGATATTAATAGATACAATTCTCTTAAAACAAACGTAGACAATTCACCATTAATTGATTAGTATGAAAATTCAACACCCACTTAAAAGAAATTATAATCTCAATCATGCCAGTCTCTTTGGGCCAGAGAACGCAGTTTTTGTGAGAGGAAGAATCACAAGTAAAACTGAGATCTCTCTCCCAGAATACTGGACAGAATTTGTTGATGAAAAAACTATCTCTGTTCACTTAACATCTATTGGTGCTCACCAAGATGTTATTGTTAAAAGAGTTGGACAAAATAAAATCTGGTTGCAAGCAAAGGGTGGTATGCCCATTGATTGTTATTATTTGATTATTGCAGAGCGTCGTGATGTGCCAAAATTAAAAGTGGAAGAACCCACTTGACGCTCCCCTCACAACCTCTTATAATAACAAGGTAATCAACAAACAAACCAAATGCAAGACGAGTACCTCACCCGTTGTGTCGTGGATCCTGTGAAGCGCAGTGTCTATCTTTATTCTAATGAGGGTGATGAAAAAACTGTGACTTGTGAAACCATGGAACAGTTCATGAACGTTCTTGATTTTGTTCGTGCTACTGTTGATGAGGAAACACTTGCTTATACAAGTCCTCTCTGAGCAAAATTAGCTTTAGCTTCCATTTTTGGGGGACAAAATTTCCGGCAAAATTTTTAGTCTGTAGGGTTTTCAAAAACTATGCGTCCAGAAACACGTAAATCAATGGAAATGCTGTTTTCCGCAAAATGGAATGTTCCAAAAGCAGCAGAAAACTGCAATTTATCTTGGAAGGAGATGAAAATCACATTTAATGAATATTGTGCTTTTCATCCTCCAACTTATAAACCTGAGTAAGGTTTTATTGGGTAGGTGTCCGAGTGGTTAATGGAGGCGGACTGTAAATCCGCTGGCTCTGCCTACGGGGGTTCAAATCCCTCCCTGCCCACCTTGCGAGTATGGTGGAATCGGTAGACACACCAGACTTAAAATCTGTTGGGCATTGTGCCCGTGGGAGTTCAAGTCTCCCTACTCGCACTACCCTAAATATCCTTAGGGTATGAAAGAAACCCATGAAGTACAGAATTGATACCAGTTATTGTTGGTATAATGGGGGCAAACAAATAGTCCTCATGTATTTCATAAACCAAATTCCTTTTACATTTGATGAACTTCCAGATGATGCTGTGTATGATCCGGATCTTATAAAAATAGCAGATAACGAAAGAAAATACGAACCAGAGGATTTATATAAAACATCATTCTATTTGATTGATGAACAATGCCATCCACTTATGTTTGAATTAGAACTGGAAAATCCAGAAATGTTACCTGCAGACTAATGCCCTTGTAGCTCAGTGGTAGAGCAGCTGTCTTGTAAACAGCAGGTCGTCCGTTCAAATCGGATCGGGGGCTTATATAAGGAGAATTATGAAAATTAACTTATGGTATTCTAAAAGTATGAGTCAGTGGAGATGGACTTTGTATACTGAAGAGTATAATAAAGATTATAGTGGAGAGCAGCATTCTGGTTCTCAATCAGATCTTCGTGTCGCTATGAATGATGTTGCCAATACAGTAGAATATATCTTAGAATCAAAACAAAAGTGAGTAAAAATACCCAGTGAAATCAAATTTTTACATAGATAGAGTTAGTAAAGATGACATTAAAGATCTTCTTTATACTCATCATTACTTAAAGGACGAATCTAAAGATTTTAAATCTGGGTACAATTATGGACTTTTCAAACGTACAGAGTGGGAATGTCCTCTTAGGATTGGCAAGTGTCTTGCTGCTTGCATTTTTACTGGGCTCCCTGTTCCAGAAATTGCCAGAGGATCATTCGGGTTAGAACGTAATCAGCAAGAAGGTTTATTTGAACTTTCAAGACTTTGCGTTGATCCTGAAATACAAAAAGAAGAATATAACATAACGTCTTGGTTCGTGAGTCGTTGTATCAAGAGGTTCCGTAAAGATGCGGATGTTCGTGCTATTCTTAGCTATGCTGACTCTGCTCACCATAGTGGAATTATATACCGTGCTTGTAATTTCAAGTATTACGGGTTGACTGATTCTAAAAAAGATTTTTACTACTCTGATGGCACCAAACATTCGCGGGGAAGTGTCAAAGGTGCTGAAGGTGAATGGAGAGATAGAAGTCGCAAGCATAGATACTTAATGATATTTGATAAAAAACTTAAGGTGTTGTGGGAAGAAGAAAAGTATGGTATAATATAGACGTGTGAAGGAAGTGCGAAAGGGTGACTCGGAAACGGGTTGCCCTTTTTTCTTATGATAAATAATCCATAACAGAACTTATAAGTGCGAATAAGATGCCTCTCAGTCGCTTAGATAATTTCCTGAAAAATGTTCGTGGAAATATCCTTTATGTAAATCCTAATGATATAGATGCAACTGATAGTATTGAAAATCAAGGAAACTCTTTAGGTCGTCCATTTAAGACGATCCAAAGAGCACTGATTGAATCTGCTAGATTTTCATATCAAAGAGGATTAGATAACGATAGATTCGGTAAGACTACAATTCTTCTGTATCCTGGTGAACACCTTATTGATAACCGTCCAGGTTGGATTCCTGATGGTTCAAATAATTTTAGATTGAGAAATGGTACAACATCAAATGATTTTAGTGCCTTTGACTTAACAACTAATTTTGATCTTACAACTGCCAATAATGCTCTCTATAAGCTTAATAGTATACATGGTGGTGTAATTGTTCCAAGAGGAACTTCGATCGTTGGACTTGATCTTCGTAAGACACAGCTTCGTCCGAAGTATGTTCCAAATCCAGAGAATGACAATATTGAAAGATCTGCAATTCTGAGAGTAACTGGTGCATGTTACTTCTGGCAATTCTCCTTGTTTGATGGGGATCCAAATGGAATTGTTTATAAAGATTATACAAGTAATACATTTATTCCAAATTTCTCTCACCACAAACTGACTTGTTTTGAATATGCTGATGGTGTTAATGATGTAAATATCGACGACTCCTTCATGACATATTCTACAGATCGTACAGATCTGGAGATGTATTATGAGAAAGTTGGACTTGCATATGGTCCTTCTTCTGGTAGAGAAATTGAACCAGATTATCCTGATAGTGGACTTGATATTCAACCAAAAATTGATGAATATCGTATTGTTGGCCCTACTGGTGGTGCTGTTGGTATTTCCAGTATCAAGGCAGGTGATGGTGCAACATCAACATCAACCATTACTGTAACTTTGGAGAGTGGACTCTCTGGACTTGATGTTGATACTGCATTTGAAGTTGAAGGAATTAGTGCAACTGGATATGATGGACAGTTTGTTGTTAGTGAAGTTCTTGCTTCGAACTCTGCAGGAACAACATCATTCAAGTATCAGGTTCAAAACCCACCTGTAAATCCACTTCCATCACCAATCGGTGCGACTGTTTCTCTTAACACCGATACAGTTACATCTGCATCCCCATATATCTTTAACATCTCTCTGAGATCTGTTTTTGGTATGTGTGGATGTCATGCTGATGGTAACAATGCAACTGGATTTAAATCCATGGTTGTTGCTCAGTTTACTGGTATTGGACTTCAAAAGGATAATAATGCCTTTGTAAAGTATGATTCATCTAGTGGTACATATAAGGATGCTACTTTTGCTGGTAATGAGAATATTCATACAGACTCTCTAGCAGCATTTAAACCAACATATGAAAACTATCATATTAAAGCATCCAACAATGCTTTCCTTCAGTTAGTTTCTATCTTTGCAATTGGATATGCAGTTCACTTCCTTGCTGAATCTGGTGGTGACTATTCAATTACAAACTCCAACTCAAACTTTGGTGCAAAAGCATTAGTATCTTCTGGATTCAGAAGAGATGCATTCACACGAGATGACGTTGGATATATTACTCATATTATTCCACCAAAAGAAATCACTTCATCGAATTCTGCAATTGAATTTGATTCAATTGATGTTTCAAAAACAGTAGGTGTTGGTTCTACAAGCAGACTTTACATTTACAATCAAACTAACATTGACTCTCCTCCTCAAAATGTCATTGAGGGATATAGAATTGGTGCAAAGTCAAGTGATACTCTTAATGTACTAATTGCACAAGGTACATCATTAAATCAGCATTCGGCAAGAATTATTATGCCGAACACTGAAAATACATTGAATGAAACTTCAAGTGAGAAGAAATTCTTAGTTGGAAGAAATGCAGGTATTAACAGTATTGCATCCAATATTGTTACGTTTATACAACCACACAGCTTTATTGAAGGTGAAACGATTCGTTTCCTGAGTGATGATGGAAGACTTCCTGATGGATTAGAATCAAATCGTGTTTACTTTGCAATTACCTCTGGAATTGGAACAGATCAAATTAAAGTTGCACAAACTTTAAATGATGCTGTAAACAATCAAGAACTGACAATTAATAATAAAGGTGGTGTTCTTAACGTATTCAGTAGAGTTAGTGACAAGAACTCTGGTGATATTGGACACCCAATTCAATATGATACTGCCGAAAGTCAGTGGTATATTAATGTTTCTACAGCTGCAACAGACAATGATCTGTATTCAACAATTGTAAGTCTGGGAACAACTTCGCTTGGAGCAGCAACGCCAAGAACATTTATTCAAAGAAACTCTGATACCAGAAACTTAATTGATACCATTTATCGTGCAAGATACGTTATTCCTGCAGGATCTGGTATTACATCTGCAAGGCCTCCGATCGATGGTTTCGTTCTTCAGGAATCCAATGATGTAACTGGCGCAACAAATGCTGAGGTTCTGTTACCGTTTGATCCAACACCTCGCACAATGAATAATGTAAACGAGATGAGGAACTTTAAGTTCATCTCGGATGCAAAGTGGAGTGGTGGAACTGCAGAAATTATCACTGAACTTCCTCATAGATTATCTTTGAATTCTCAAGTTGAAATCAAGGATATCACAAGTACAAACAATACAACTGGTATTGCAAGTGCTGGATTCAATGGAACATATAAAGTTGTTGGTATTAACAGCACAAAGAGCTTTAATGTAGCAATTACTGATAATCCAGGAACATTCACAAATAATACTTCATTAAGAACAACAAGTCTCCCAACTATTAGAAGAAAGAGATATGGAGACACCTATTATGTCTATAGATCTCAAGAGATTAAGAGATATGTTGCAGGCGAACAAGATGGTGTCTATCACTTAATCTTACTGAATGCATCAAACTCTCCATCGGTAGACCCATTCTCTGATCTGAAGTTCCCACAATCTGTCAAAGATCTCTATCCACAAACTGATAGAGATAATCCAAGATCTGATCCAAAGAGCAGTATTTCTTTTGCTCTCCCAAGTCCAATTGGACAAGTTGTTGTTGATGATCCAAGAAACAGCCTTACAAAAGAAACTCTTGATAAGAATTTAATTGACACTAAAGTTGGATTTGCTCTGACTAATATTGTATCTAATAGCACTGGAACTGCACACACAATTTATACATCCATCGATCATGGACTGAATAGAATTGCCAAGGTTAGCATCGGCAACAGTGGAACTGGATACGGTTCTGGATCTGCTGGTAATCTTTATAATGCAAGATTGGTTGGATTTGCTGGTTCAACAACAGGACAACATGCAACAGCAAGAGTTACTGTTGATGGTACTGGCGGTATTACTGATGTTAAGATCATTGATGGTGGTTCTGCATATGGAGTTGGAAACACTCTTGCCGTTGTTGGTGTTGCAACCACCTCTGGATTTACGCAAGGATATGTAACTGTAACGAGCATTTATAATAATGCTGGAGACACAGTTCGTATTTCTGGAGTAACATCTGAAAAATATAATGGATATAACGATCTCTTCAGAATTACTGGAATTTCTGTAGGAAATGATAAGCAATTCACTGTATCTTCTGCATCAACTGTAAATAATGGTGCTCAAAGTGCTGGTGTTGGAGCAACATTCACAGCAAGTGCTTTTGCATATTTGACTGGTAAGACTCTGAGTGTTTCGTCTATCTCTTATAATCCAACAACTGGACTTGCAACAGTTACTACTGCACAAAACCATGGATTGCAGGTTGATAACAAAGTTAGAATCGGTGGAGGAACTAATTCATTCTTTAATGGAGACTTTGTTGTTAAGAACAATACAAGTCTGACAACATTTACTGCTAACATTGGCGTTTCTACTACAAATCAATCAACTTCTGGAACAATCTTTACATATCAAAATGGAATTGCATCTAATGATGGATTTGTAAGTATTGAAAATGAAAATGTTGGCGGAAGAATGACGCCAATATATGCTGGAATTACAACTACATTATCAGCTGTTGTTGCAAATGCAACCACTGATGAAATTGAACTCCAAAATATTTCAACTCTTGATGTTAACATTGGCGATTATCTGTTAATTGATACTGAGATTGTTAGAATTAAAACAACCGTTTCTGGAAATCCAGTTAAGGTATTCCGTGGTGTTCTTGGAACAAGATCAACATCTCATATTCTTGGTTCGGTAGTTAGAAGAATACAAGTTGATCCAATTGAATTCAGAAGAAACTCAATTATTCGTGCATCAGGACATACATTTGAATATCTTGGATTTGGCCCTGGTAACTACTCAACTGCATTCCCAGATAAGCAAGATAGACTTCTTTCATCTCAAGAAGAACTCTTATCACAATCACTGAAACTTGATGGTGGTATTAACGTCTACACTGGTATGAACAGTGATGGTGACTTCTATATTGGTAATAAGAAAGTCAGTTCTGCAACTGGACAAGAAGAAGTCTTTGATGCTCCTATCCCAACAGTTACTGGCGAGGATCTGAGTGAGACTGGTGTTAGTGTTGGATTCGACGTTCTCACTCCACTTGAAGCATCTATTAGTCGTTCGATTAGAGTTGAAGGTGGAGCAGACAATAACATTATCTCTGAATTTGATGGCCCTGTAATCTTTAACAATAAGATTACCTCAAATTCTGCCAAGGGTATCGAAGCCAATTCGGTATTCTTACAAGGAAATGCGACTGTTTCTAGAAAGTATACGGTTGGTATTACTCAACCAACACTTGCAGGAAACCCTGGTGATGTTGAATATAGAGCAAACCCAACAAAGGGTGGAACTATTGGATGGGTTTATACCTTAGAAAATGGTTGGTATCCATTCGGTAACATCAGTATTGATGTTAATTCTAATATTGCAATCTTTGATGGTGTTGGAATTGGAACCACTTCTCCTGGAGAATCAACATTCAAAGTTGGATCTGGAACAAGTCAATTTACTATTGATGGAACTGGTGGAGTTGGAATTGGAACAACTGCAAATGGCGTTGCTCTGAGAGTTGAAGGAACTATCATTGGTACTTTCCAAGGTGATGGTTCTGCACTTACAAACCTCGATAGCATCTGGCAAAAGGATGGAACTAATAGCTGGGTATTCACGAAGGATGATGCCAACCTGAAGGTTGGAATTGGAACCAGCATTGGTGTTGATACTCAACTGAAGATTGCAGGAACTGCATCTACATCACTGCTTGTTCAGAATCAATCAAGATTTATTGCAACTGCTCACTTTAATTCCGATGCAAATGTATCTGGAACTCTGAGTGCCGATGGATTTGATCTTGACAATGCAACCACTGGTAGAATTCGTGCAGGAATCATTACTGCAACTGCACTGCAAGTAGGTGCTGCAGGAACAATCATTAATGCACAATCAACTGGTTCGGTTGGTGTTGGAACACAAACTCCAAGAGCTAAATTTGATATTGAAGGATCTGCAAAATTCAAGACATACTCTGAGAATGTTCAGACACTTTCAATCTCCTCTAACAATGTTGATATTGATCTCTCTCTTGCACAAACCTTCAACCTGACTGTAAATTCTACGGTAAATACATTTACCATCTTGAATCCACCATCTGGAGCAACTGCATTTACCTTGAAGATTA
>Ga0070754_10001382_pt1 | contig 19561 bp, 21 predicted proteins | sample VirMetDEL_Sep_01_FD_75181 | JGI IMG/M metagenome (GOLD analysis project Ga0070754, IMG submission 75181) | Aqueous microbial communities from the Delaware River and Bay under freshwater to marine salinity gradient to study organic matter... | ecosystem: Environmental > Aquatic > Marine >... | reverse complement strand
GGCCCATCGACACCAGATGCCGCATCAGCGTGTATAACGCCAGATGGCGAGGCCGTTCCCAATCCGAGCAGACCTGCGTTGGTCAGCGTCATGGCTTGCGTAAACGAGACCGTGTTGCCTGCTGTGCCAGAGGGTGCTGTGAACCAACGATGCTCGCCGCCTGCCTGTCCGTAGGACAGCGCGTATCCGTTGTTGAGATATATATTTTGCGAACTGGAATTTATGTACCAGTTATTGTTGTAGTACACATCTCCACCTGCGCCCCCCGCGTTATAAACAGATGCGCCGTCACCAACCTGCAACGCCTTTATAGTACTCAGCCACGCACTCGGCGTAACGCCCAATCCCATGTTGCCAGAAGCGTCGATGTGAAGGCGTTCTACGTTGTTAGTGGCGAACTGTAAATACGAGTTCTCCGCTTGCCAAATAAACGCTTGGGATGACGTTCCAATACCTACCTCAAGTCCGTTATTACCCGAGGCAGTTGAGGTAAATCGTGCAACTCCCTCCGTGCCATTTATGTGCAAAGGGCGTTGTGGCGAGACCGTATTGATGCCGACGTTGCCAGTGTTAGTTATAACAAATGGATAATCTGCATCAGTTTCATTATAGACAACAAAACCGTTGGCGTTTGCTCCGACACTAAAATCATCTGTATTTTCACTGGTAAATCGTGCAAACGTGCCACCCGTTGATGACAAATGCAAAAGGCGTGTTGGCGAGTCCGTTCCCACTCCCAACCCAGTACTATCGAGGGTCATACTGCGCGTTGCATCGACGTACCATGAATGCCCCAGATACCCACGCGACTCAAGCCACGTTGACGTTGTGCCACCTGCTTCAAGGCGAATGCTGTCGCTGTTGATGGAGCCAGTTTTTACGGTGAGCGTCCCTGCCGATCCTGTTGCGATGTTGGGGGCAAATACAGTTGTTGAGGGCGCATCTGGGGTAACTTGAAATACAGTATTATTTAATCTGTTACGCACCTTAAAATTTGTATTACCACCACCCGATAGCTGACCTACGATAACTTCGTCAGCAGACGCATCAACAGTAAACCCTGCCGCAGTTGACGAGGTTCCGTCTGTCCACACCGCGAAATCCGCTGTTGCCCCAGCTGATCCCACCGTAGTTACACCGCTGAACGTTCCCGTTGTGCCGCTGATCGTACCGCCAGTGACGTTGCCGCTGATATTTCCCGTGACATCGCCTGTTAGGTTGCCTGTGACGTTGCCAGTCACATTGCCAGTAAGATTACCAGTCACGTTCCCTGTCAGCGCACCACTCACGCCACCTGTAGCTGTGATGAGGCCAGTTACGCCTAACGTGCCACCCATTACTGCATTGCGGCTCAAGAAGAGGTCACGGGGGCGTGTAGCACCACTTGCGCCTATATCATACGTAGCATCAGTAAAAAGAAGATTGCTAGTAATTGTGCTGTTTATAGTGAGCGTATCACTAGCACTATCACCTACAGTAACATTGCCGTTAAGAGTCAATCCACCCGTGAGAGTAAGTGTCCCACCTACAGTCAAATTTCCCGCAACAGCAACAGTCGATGCGTCAACCGTAAGGGCGGCACTTTCAGCTCCCCCAGATAAAACATTAAAAACAAACTTAGAATCTTCAGACGTATCACTAACATCAGTAGCAACAACATCTATTGTGGCAAAGTTAGTCTGAACTCCAGCATCATCAGCCATTTTAAAGGCTAATGCAACACCTTGATTATCAAGAGCAGTTCCCGAATCCGGGTCCCACTGAAATACAAAAGCGTCAAGAGTGCTAGCTGCAGCTGTATCACGAACTGTAAAAGTATGAGAGCCTGCCGCTGCGTTGCTATAACCACCGGAGTAAACTGTTCCCAATGCCCCACCGAGCAAAGCTTTAAATTCTACGCGGCTGTCTTCACTTGCGTTAGTAGCATCAGACAAAACCCAGTCAAGACTGGCTATATCAGTTTCTGTTCCAGCATCATCATCAGCATAGAATGTAATTCTACCGCCATCATTGTCAGCAGCCGTACCCGAAGAAGGATCAATACCCAGCTGAAGAACTTCACGCACACCACCAGCAGCTGCCGCGTTACTCTCAAATGTCTTTAATCCAGTTATAACTTGAGAGGTACTTTTACCTACAATACCATCTTCACCTGTGAGGTCAACATTCGCCTCATCAATATTAGTACTTTCAATAAAACTTAATAAGTTATTTATCCAATCTCGTACCTGTTCCGCGTCAATGTCATCACCGGGGTTAGGCAGCGGGACGGCTGGACGTGTAACTGTTGCCATCGTTTTCTCCTACTGTGTAACGAATTGAGACAAAGTTATCCTTCTAAGGCTATGTACTCAACAATATAACCCTCAATGCTAGCTGGGTCATCACCTGTCCACTCAGGTGCTATTGTCTCACACACACGATTAACAAAAATATCAGCTCTTAGTGCTCCAGCCCCGGGCCACTTTAGACCTGCGTTATACAGATTGCCTTCGTTCCACTGCAATCCCGTACCAACTGTAATAACTTCCTCATACGAGCTACTTCTACCCTCATCAAAGTTAGCTCTAAAGGTTATGTTTTGCTGTCCGGCACGCTTTCGGTAGAGTGTCCTAATGTTAAGTATATGCTTACTTTTACCGGGCATTCCCAAGTCATTTGGGCTCATCTTTATGCGCCATGTAAATCCAGTACCGGCATCAGTACTATAAGCACTATTATTCCCCTCATAAAGGAACCCATCAAGTGTTCCAATAAGATCACGCTCTACATTACTGTCATCAACTATTCTTGCCGCATAATTCAAAGTATCAGACGGCAAGTCAATCCACGTATCCCCAGTCTCCCAGTCCCACACAATAACCTTGTTAAATCCCGACGTAGTATCAGAAGCAAGAAAACGTACTTGATGCTCACGCTCTCTGACATACGCAACACAGTTCCTTAGCTGCGTCTGGTTTAACTTAAAGAAATCTGTTGTGTCATCCGTATTAGCAATTTCAAAACTTAAATCTGGACGGATAACAAAAATGCCTTCTTGCGCTAGACCACAAACAAACTCAGGACGAGCTATAATTGAGTGTTGTGCTATCGGAGAAAATCCCCTTATGGGCGTAGACAACCGATAATCAAAGAAACCAAGTTGATCATAAAATATCTCACCGGGATAAAGTCCATCTTCTTTGAAGACTAATGACGTTCCCCAGTTATCAACAGCCCCAACAATAGCGGCTCCCCCATCATATATCTCATACCGGTTATTCTCAGGCCAATTATTTATATCAACTTCGTACGTCTGTCTACTAATGTCACACCACCGAACTCTCGTTGGGTGATATGTACCACTCTCCGTAGAGCCAAACGCAATTAAAAGGTTTTTATGTGTGAATATTCCCTTTGTTTTAGTCCACGGAACAGGTGTTAATACGCTTGTATTGGCAGCAGCACCATCCCAAACACGGACATTATCCACACCATTATTGATAATTAACTGATCCTTGAGAAAGGCAAACTGAACACGATCCTGCCCTGTAGCAGTCAGAGCTGCACCAGTTATATCTGCACGCGCAGTTCCGCTGTCAGTATAAACTTTAGTGGGCGTAACAACAACACGTTTCTTCGTCCCATTAGAATATAATATCTCTTTAAGACCGGTAACAGGCTCACCGCCAGTAAGTTGTCCTTGATTAGTGTAATCCCCATATCCATAACGACTGTGTGCTACGCCCCTTTCCGAGAGGTCAATATTACGCATGATCTCACAGTGCTCAGGAGTAAGCCGTTGATCGGGATAGAACCAGCGTGACCGCTGTCCCCTAATACGAAATATGTTACTTGTTCTAGTTTGTGATGAGACTCTGAAGGGAAATCTTGTTATCTCAGACATGAGAGATCACCTAAGCTAACCCAAAATCAACACCACGAATTAACGGTCTATTCGGGCGCTGTCTGAACTCACTGTACGCTTGAACATTTTCAAACACATGAATAGCTGCAGAGCTAGCATTAACAACAGACTTAAACTCTTCTATACGCTCATTAAAAGTAATTCTATGTGCGCCAGCAGTGTCTGGCTTGCCCCAAGCAGCAAGAAGATCCTGAGTGACTCCCCAGATCAAAAGATCATGAAACTGCTCATCAAACTTTGGCCAGTCATAATCATGGTAAAGAGGGGGGACTCTCATTTCAGCTCTTACCGTGTAATTTATAACTGAACCGGGAATGGGATCAAGGTCAATCCACAAGAAATCCGGACTCTCCCATGCTTCGGGTATTTCAGCTATTGCATTTCCTGATGAGTCCTTAAGAGTAATAGTACCAGAAAACGCTTTACCCTCAGCTGGCACTTTAACAATGCGCTCTACTCCCATACTGGAACTATAAGAATTGCTTGTACTTACTGGTGTTGTTCCATTTATTGCGAATAGCTCTGATACTAACAACCCGTTCGTGTCAAACCCCTCAACGCGAACTTTAAAGTCACTACCTGCGTCACCTGCATCGCTGCTAACAACAGTCAACTGACCGTCTTCAGCTGGATTCTTCTGAACGCCTTTTGACTGCAAAATAAAGAAACTAGAGGGAGTCCCTGTTTCAGTAGACCCCGCTCTAGTCCTATCAAACATTCTCGCTGATGTTTCATTCAGCATCTGTGGAGTATCAGTATCTTCAATATTAAGTATGTTTCTAACCCAAAGAGGCATACCTAAACTGCGCTGATTAGCTACACTAGTGACCGCAAACTCCCTCTCTTCGTATGGAGTATTAATCTCCTCCATCACGCGAAAGTAAACAGTGTTAACTGCGCGCTTAACTAAATCTTCCGCTTTACCGCCAGTCGCCTGTCCCGCGTACGAAAGTATGTCAGATACTATCTGGCTGTAGTACACAGCTAGCTACCTTTCTTGCCTCCTCCAGCTACTTCCATTCCAGCATTTAGAAGCTGTTGGGCATTTGGACTTAATTCTTGGCCCTGTTGCATATTGGTGCCCATCCTAAAAAGCTCAGCAAAAGCCTTAAACATATCTGCTTGGCTTTCTACTCTCTTTTTCTCCTCACTCTTAAGCATGTTAGCTCTGGCTTGCGGGCCGTCCGTCTTCTTAACATAATCAACACGGAAAGACCACTCTTGGAAAGTAGGAACTTGCTCATCTGGATTCGCGTCCATATAAGCATCCACTTCTTCCATAGTCATGGGAGCTCGTCCCGGAAGTATTCCGACAATCCTCGACAAAGTCCCTTTTAGCCCTATAATAAGACCATCATCAATGCTAACTGGCCTATCTTCCCCATCAATACCCTTAACAAGCAATCGAGGCTGTCTGCGCGTTCCAGCCGCTAAGTCTGTTGTAACTTCCTTAAGCCACTCACCTTCCGGTTGCCAATCAGCCCTATCTTTGTTCATGCTTATATAGGACGTGTATACAACTTCACCTTTCTGATCCTTATTTAGGATAAGAGGAACTCCAGATTCCAAGTCCCGTTCTTCAATTCCTAACTGCTCTTCTTTCTCTACATCAATTAAAACCGGCATACCAGCCCTCCTTGTTTAGCCGTACATCACGGATTCATACTCTTCGTCATCCTCATCCGAGTCATCAGAAGAAATATTAAGTTCTTTTTCTATCTTTTTAATTCTATCACTGAGACTGGCAAGTTGACCCATCATATCCATAGAGTCATCTTCCATCATCTCTTCTTCCATCATTTCCTCATCAGGTGATCCGATGAGGAGAACAGTCTTTGTTCCTTTTCCTACATATGGCTTGTGCATTTTACACCTCAAGGTAGACTAAAACCTGTTATATTAACCTGACAATCACTTGTGCTTGCACTGAGAACAGCTGATGCTGCTGCTCCCGGCTCTATGATCCAATAACCATTTACAATAATATTAGCGTCTTTATTGTTCGACGCGTCTATAAACCACTCAGCTAATACATCAGACCCAGACCGTAACTGCAAAGTTCCATTCGTATCACCGTGACAGCTAATATGATCAACAATGTATGTCTTACCTGTAATACCCGCTTTGCTTGCTGTTGCTCCAGCATTCGTTCCTGCGGCAGTGGCACTCCACCGACCATTACTAATATCAAGAGCCATAGCTATTCCTCTCAGCTAATTGTATCTATTATTTGTTGTACACGGTGTTCATAAGTGTGAGCACTTCTGACTAAATCATGCCCAGCTTTTGCTATGTTTTCACGCTCCATGGGATTCTCAAGCGCAAACTGTATCTTGTCTCGCGCCTCTTCTAAAGTTTTGTATCCCAAAAAGTGAACACCGTCCTCAAAACCTAACTCTTCAATACCAAAAACATTAGTATTCGTGACAAGACAGGTTCCGCAACTCATAATCTCAAAAAACCTCATATTAAGATCATCACGAATAGAGATGTTAAAACCGACTCTACCCCGTGCATACCGAACTGCGGCATCAGTAAAGAAAGTATTTCGTGAAAACCAACTATTTTTAAAACATTTAAATATATAATCTAAAGCCGCTATACGATCATTGCCTTGTTGTTCTCCACCAACCACATAGCCACTGTTTAAATACCCAACAAAAACTACATCGTGCCGCTTGTTGACTCCCCACTCTCCCTTAGTCTCTTCTGGAGCACGTAGTAACTCTCCAGCAGTCAGGTCTGTGGACGGAGTGCAAGCAAGAGGAAGCCAGTGAACATTTTCTATTCCATCTTGCTTAAACTTATCAACCGCTGGAAGCTGTGCAACAAACACATGATCAAAGTGCTTTGCCCATTCGAGTCTCTGCTCATACCCAAGATGCGTGTCTATAAGATAACAACACTTAGGTGCATCACCTTTAGGCACTTCCATTGGTATATCATCGCGCCCATCATCTATAAAAAGCCAAAAGTCATGCTTGTCGTAGTCAACTTTAGCGTGAAACGGGCGAGTATAACGATCAAGGCCAGTTTCTTTAAACCCCAAACGAAAAAACGCCTCAGACACTCTACGAGCTGTTCCATTATTCCGGATGTCTGCATTGTAGAACAAGCCGGGAGATTTCATGCAGACCTCCTATTATAGGAATATACACAAATGTAATAAGCTACACAAGACATCTATTAAGCCTCCTTTAACATGGGTTCATACCAGCCCATGTAAAGCGACTCAATACACTTACTCAAGCCGTGTTTCTTTATCAAGGCATTATTGACTAACTCTTGGTGCCACGAAGAGTCCCAAAAACCTTCGTGAACTCTATTTCCCGTTTGTTGTCCAAAGTGATGCAAATATGCAGTTTTATCTACTCTAAGGTGATAACCTGCTTCGCGTATTCTTATACTAAGATCAAAGTCATCTCCACCCGGAAGTGACTCATCAAGCCCACCTAGTTGTTGTATTAACCCTGTACGAACTAAAGAACAAAAACCAATTAGTGTGGTAGCATTAAAAACAATAGAAGTATCTTGTTGTGTAAGACTTTGAGGCCCCGCAACAAAATTAGAACACGGGCCAACGGCTCCTACAGTGTCATCCTTAAAGTGCACAAGTAACTTAGGCCAGAACATCTGAGAAGCGGGAGGAAATATGACATCATCATTCATCATACAAAAATACTCAGTGTCACAATCTTTCAACACTAAGTTTATCGCCCCCATCCAACCTAAATTTTTATCACTATTTATCACTTTTATCGGGTAGTCTTTAGTTGCTAAAAGTTCTTCTACTTCACTTTTTCCGCTGTTATCAACAATTACAACGTCGAAAGAATAACTAGCATAATTAAAAAGACTGTCAACACACCAGTTTAATTGCTGTAAATTATTCCATGTCGGAATAGCTATAGTAAGTAATGATTTCATACTGTTAAAGCTTTGTTTCATTAGGCAAAGCTATACTGTCATAAGAGTCTTTAAGCTCTGGAATGTCTCGATACTGCAAGTAAGTTGACTCATTAGACCACCGCGAGGCGTGCTCTTTGTGTTGGGTCTTTACTCGAGTATCCACATACCGTGGTATATCATACTCAGAGCAACGCATACAGAAAAACCAGTCTTCACCGCAACCAGTACTGTAAAACCACGGCTTGGGTATAACTCTAAATACAGACATATTAAAAAGCGTGCAGGAAGCCCCAATAGCTAACTCTCCACCAACATCTTTATTTGTTATTAGTTTATCCTTTGGATAATCTAAAATAACTTTAGAAGTGTAAACACCATCCTTTTTGTTTACACTAAATATAACAGGATAAGTAGGATGCCGCGCAGTAAAAGCTAACGCACTATTTACTGGCACATTTGACCTAAACAAGCGCAAAAAAGTGGACGGCGAAAACTTCATGTCAGCATCCCACCAAAACAAATAGTCAGCTCCCCACTCTAACGCTACATCAACTATCATCTCACGCGCTTTGCCGACTAAGCTACAACGGCTGTAGTCAACAAGTGCTATTTGCAGTTTACCAAGACGATCATAATCCTCGTCCGTTGGGTTGCCCTCTGGATCGCCTGTCTCATCGAGAGGGGGCAATGCCCTATTGGTTGCTTCCCACGCATCACGGGGCATCTCAGAACGCATTAACGTCCTTTCCCGCAATGCCCCGAAATACATCATCATGTCCATATACAACGGGCCTGTCTCAGCATCCGGCCCATTATACCACGGCAGCCCTATAACTAGTTTCACTTTCCAGCCCCACTTTCATACCAGTCTTTTGTAAACTCGTTAAAGTTTCTCTTATTTACAAGCCCTAATTTTACAGACAGAAATTCCCAAAATGTACCATACTCAAGAACTTTAAGCTGATGTCCTATGTGGTGACGCTTAATTTTGTCTGGAGCACGTAGCCACATAACACGCCCACAAGAACACCTAACCAAATAGTCACCAGACTCTTTCGGTTCTATTGGCTTTAAAAATTTAAACATTCCAGCCCTCTCATCTTATAAGGGGGTAGAGTTTCCCCTACCCCCTCACTTTGTACAGATTTGTTACAGAGCACGAATAAAAACGTGATCACCATAACCCGGATCAGCGTTGATTTGCGCTTGCGTAATTTCAGATAGCGCAACAACATTAACTGCTTCTGCAACATTAAGCCCGACGCTAGAAAAACCAACACTAGCAGCAGAAGGAACACGCAGACCAGTTCCCTGCTTTATAGCCTTAACACCGCTTTCAGGAGCTAAACGGACCGACTCGTAATAACCGTAAACCTGAACTAAGCCAGTTTCAGTTCCATTAGGAATGTCTTCATAAGCAATACCAATGAGGTGGCCGTGCTTATTGTCCGTAGAGCCTGCTTTAAGTAAGCTTGCGCCCTCATTTACTGCAACACTAGACGCATTTCCTGCTGTCGTGTACTTAAAAACAGGATCATGCACACCAATGTCTGCGCCACTATTGTTCGTAACCGTAACCCACACGCGCTCCGTGTCAGTACGATTTACAGTTTGCATAAACATATTACTATTTCTCCTCTTAGACTAGGGTAGCTTCGTAGTTCCAAGTATCAAGATCAGTCGAATCCGACACAACGTAAATAGATCCGTTGGCCGTATCAGCTGTGCCGTCATTGGAATTCAAAACAACACGCGCACCTTCCTCATCGTCCGCATTTTGGACAAAGCAAGAAATAATGCGACTCTTCGTATCCGCCAAAGCAACTGCTGTACCATTACCTTCTGCATCCTTAGCTGCTTCAAGAGTTCCACTCATGACCAAACGGTTTCCCATTCGACCAAGAGTTCTAGTGTTTACATCTCCTGCGGCCATTTCAACCTCCTATTAGGTCAACCCAGTAAGCTTACCGAGGGACGAACGCAAGTTACAACCCATGTTACCTTGAAACAGAATCGGAGCCAAGAACGAGTCTTGGTTTACCGGACTCTGCATACCTTCTGGTCCCATGCTAAAGTAAGCATCACGATGAACAAAGATAAAGATGTGATTGCTGTTAAGCACGTACAAAGTACCGGAAGGACACTTCGACTCAAAGTAAATGTCAGCAGCACGGAAGCGAGGCTTGATACTCAAGTCACCCTCACCACCCGGCGTATAACGAATTGCCGGAACAATGAGAGCTTCCAGCGTCTCAGCCATCGTCTGCGTCGTGAAGATAGCGTCAGGCTCACCCTCAACACCTGCAATCTCCGTACAATCATTATACAGCGTACGCAGGTTAGGAAGAAGGTTAGCAGCCGCGTTACCAACACCAGTGATAACGTTGTTACGCCATTTGTCATTGTTGCCGAAGTTAATGTCGGCATACGTACCACTCGTAACCGTCGTAGCAACCATCGCCTCTAAGCCCGTAATCTGCTTCGAGCCGCTGGCCGTACCATCACTGTACGCATCCGTAGCAAGGTTATCCGCCAACGTAGCCTCAGCTTGGAACATACGATCCTTAGCCAAGTCACGAATGCGGCTTTCACCTTGATTAGAACGCTTCTCAAGACCAGAGATAACAACCGTCGTAGCTGCTTGCTTGAAATCAAAGAAAGCAGTCGTCTGACCGTCGTAGCCACTGGGATCCAGCGTCTCATTGCCGGAGTAACGCTTGAAGTTACCGGAACCTTCATACATCACCGGAACCTTAATACGCTCGCCACCGCTGAGCTTCTTAATGCGATTGCCGTTCGTCATCCAGTTCCAAAAAGGACTGCGCTTGTGTACCTGATCACGCAGCATGCCACTGTCAAGATAGTTCATGACAGTCGTGCTAAGTAGTCCACCCCATGTAATTGATGGATTTGCGTCTTTAATACCCATGATTTACTCTCATTAATTATGAGGCAAAGCCTCGTTGTTATTGTCCTGTAAGCTGTCGCTTACCAAGTGCCCAAGCCCGATCAAATACATCTTCAGCGGAATCACCGCGTCGTGGGTCGTAAATGCGAACTGGTGCATTCCCACGGGAGCTTCGTCTAACGGTCGCACTAGGTGACGGCCGACGTTGCTCAGGTTGAGGCCGACGAGCTTGTCGTTGCTGACGACGTGGTTGTTGCCGTTCTTCAACTGGAGCTGCGCCAAACTCTAACTGATACAAGTCTAAAGGTGTTATACCCTTCGTTGGGTCTTGCAAGCTCTCCAACCGCCGGTTAAGGCGTTGTTGAACTTCCGGATGAATACGCACATTTCCGTTCTCATCCATTTCCCCAAAACTATCACCATACCTCTCGTAAGCTTGCGCCAAGTTTTCATTGACATAACGCTGTGCTCTCGCATCAGCTTCACGTCCTTCCAACTCTGTGCGTGGAAGATACCCTAAATGGTCTGCCATACTACGAAACATATCAAGATGTTGCTCTGTCACACCTTCGGGCAAAGCTGCTTCTTGTTGTTGCGTAGGAGCTTCCCCACCGACATTACCTTCCCGCTGCGCTATTAGCTGTTCACGAAGACCGAGAACCTCCGAACGTAAAGTATTCCACTCGTTGATGTTCTGGTGCATCTTACGCTGCATATCAGAAACTATTCGAGCGGCCTCTGGATCACTCTGCCTTAGTCTACGTACTACTTCATCAGTCCCTTCACGCCGAGCCTGTGACAACGGTGCATCCGGTGCCGACTCTTCGTAAAGTTCCTCTTCTTCCAGCCCATCTAAAACGTCCTCATCGAGTCCGTCATCACCCCACTCCTGCTCTTGATCATCCAGAAAAGCTCTGAAGTCTTCTTGAGCAGTACTACCTGCATAATCTTCCCCAACTGCTTCACTCATTACTACATCCTCCGCAAAATTGTAGGAGGGCAACGCTCAACTGCATAACAATTTGATACACAGTTATTTAGCCCTGCCATTGGAATCTTGCCCTGCATTTGGCAAGTCATCTATTTTGTACGTATCCAAAGTCTTACCGTCACCATCTACAGTGCTGACAGTCGCATTACTCTGCTCTGGCGGCGGATTCCAAACTTTCCCCCTCGGTGGCTGTTTATCCACCAAGCGCGGAAGTTTAGAATCAAAATTCCTGCCTCCATGAACAGGGTCTCCAGCCTCTATCACACCCTGCATTGCCATGATAGACTTGCGATGCCGTTGACTGTAAACATCACTGTTAAGACCTTCATCAAAATACGGCTCGAAGGTATCCGCAGTGAATCTCTCTGGAACACGCACCATCTTATTGCCACAGCTACAAACTGTGGCATTATTTCTTTGTGCGACTGATCTAAGAACATCCTCAGATTTACCGCACGATTCACAACTAAAAGAATATACAGGCACTCTAACGCCTCTTCGTCTTTCTCGTTTTAGTCTTCTTTTTCTTCTTACGCTTACCAGCTAAACCAATCATATTTGTGGTGGAGGCTAAGCCTCCCCACGTTATACTAGGTGTAGCATTCTTACCACTCATCGACGAACGCCTCGATCTCTACGTCCACCATGACCGTAGCCTAAAGCACGACCAGCACGAATACGATTATAGTCAGCTCTATATTCATCTAAGATTCTGTTGGCCAAGACTGCCGGAATACGACGACCTCCAACTTTAACCGACAAATCACGCTCAAGTCTCCGCCTATTAGGACGACCATCTGTCGCACCAACCGGTTCGATACGATCCATGCCACGTTGAATTTCATCGTACAAATCAACAAAATCAGCCTGACCAAGCCCTTTTCGCGCTTCTAACTCTTGCATCAACTCCTGCGCGGCAACTTCCTGCATAGCTGGTCCCTGTGCAGCTACTTCAAACTCTTCTGGCGCAGCCGCCATAAACATCTCACTACGCATACGCGGATCGCGCGGAGCCCCGTCTAATCCGGCCTCTCCCGCTGCTTCCATCATATCAGCCTGCGCCCTCAGATAAGACGGAGAGCTAAACACAGTGTCTGCGTCAAACGGCATACGCGTGCCGCTAACAACCGGCTCATCCATTAAAAACGGATCGTCCATAGGATCAGCTGCGCCACCCTCAAAAGCAAGAGCCTCCTCTACTGCAGAAGACACCTGCGGAACGTTATCGCCCGCTTTAGCTTCAGACAATGAAACACGCCCTTTTGTTTGATAAGTGTCAGTATCAAACAAAATAGCCTCATCATTATCTTCGTTTATAATCCACTCTCTACCTTCACCGGGATCACCTAAATTATAACTCTTTTGTTCTTTTGGCTTAGCAACAACAATGGAAGAGCTAGCGGATTTTTTAGGTTTGGGCGCTTCATCAAGACTCCCAAATTGCTCTTCAAGCATAGACGAGACTTCAGCGTCAACACCTGCATCAGCTTCAGCTTGAAGACGGTCAAAACCTGTCAGTGATTCTCCGCGCTCTTGCTTGTTACGCTTTGCTCTACGTTCTCTGTTTCTACGATTTAAAGTTGCTTTATTCATCAGTAGCTCCAAATGTGTGGTCGAGGTACATGAAAGTTATCTTCTGCTGCTATTGTATCAAGATGCAGAAATCTGCCATCACCCTTTTGACTAACGCCAATGCCAGTGAAACCCTGCTCAAGTGCTAATCCTAAAATTTCAACTGCTTTCGCCCCACGACACTGTATATCAACAGCCTTACCCAGCGTGTGCGCACCTCCTAATCCAGTCTTCGCAATCTTAGCTGCCTCAATGGAATGCTTTGGATCACGATATGCACTTGTTATAACTAAAGGCCCGACACTGTTCCGTATCGTTTGAAGAGCGTCCATCAGCTCCTCATCAATGACGCAATCACCCGTCTCACGACAAGCAATCTCCTTAAATGCGAATGACGGCCAGCGATCACTGGGCCAAGTATCTTCAGTAAACCGTGTTGCCATTATGATGCCTCTCCAGCTTGCGCCCCTTCATTAGGAACATTACGATTAAAGTTTTGAGGGCTAATTGGACCAATACCCGTGCCTTGATTCTGCCCCTGCACTATGGCCTCCTGCGCTGCCGCAGCTTGCGGATCCTGAAACTCAGGAGCTCGTCCCTGTTCAGTCTGAATGCCCGCTTGTCCTGCTTGGGCTGCAGCTTGCTGCTCCATCTGTGCCGCCCTCTCACCCGCTTGATTCTGCAACATCTGACTTGCGTAGTCAAGCATTGGAAGCAGCTCCTCAACGGTCTGCTCACCAAAGCCGCGAACAAGAACACGACGCGCAAGCTCTGGAATATTCGGAGGCAGACCGAAAGTCTGAACAAGCAGAGGCGTAAGACCGGACATAAGATTAAGCAAGTCCATAAACTGCTTACGCTCAACTGTTATTGCTGTGGAGTGACTTGTAACATCCATCGTCGTCATGTACTCGCCCTCAGCCATCTCAGCTGTAATTTCAACAAACGACGAAACTCCACGATCAATGAAGAACAACTGCTCAGGTAAGTACTGCAAGTCCATCTGAAACATCTTACGGGCTTTACGAACCTGAAATTCACTAAGAAGGGCACTACGCCTATTCTCACGACTTGTATTCCGTTTCTCAAGAATACTCGCCTCAGTAGCTGTGTCCGTCTTAGGAAGTTGAACAGGTTGCGGAGTGCCAACAGACCGATCAAACATCTGCTGAAGAAGACCAAGCAACTGCCCCTTATCATTCGGTATCTGCTGAAAAGGGAGAGGCATGATAGAGTTACCAGCTCCCTTCTCAGCCAAGCCCGGAACCTCAATTACAGAACCATCTGGAGCCGCAAGCATGTCAGCAATGACTGTTTGATTTATCCCCATCTTAGGATCAACCAGCCACACATTCTTCTGCTTACGAATCACAGACAGGAAGGAGTCCATAATCTCATTCACAAGAGCTTGCACCGTGTCTCCGCCACCAAGAAGCAGCGTAGGCGTGTGATACCAACTATCAATACCCGCATGGTAAGACAGAACTTCTACCGGATAGTCATCAATCCTATCGTAAGGCCACTCTTCTTCCTCTTGAATAAACACATCACAATCTTCAACAATAGTTATAAGAAGATTTCTAAACTTTCCCGGAGCAACTGGAAAATTCTTCGCCCAGATTTCCCAACCTCTAACTATGTCAAAGCCATCATCAAAATCATCCTCGTCATCGGGATAGTCCGGAACGTCCCTATAACGTGTAGACTGTATCTGATCTGTGTTCTTGTAGAAGGGACTAGCCTGTACTTCTTCTATGGGAAGCTCCCAACCAAAAGCAATCCAACGCGCATCAGTCGGACCTTCCGTGCTGAGCGAATCCGTCAAGAACATATCGGGACGCCAGCGAACAGCATAAGGAGCACCACGCTTTACGTTGTTATTCGCACTGGGCTCCGACCTGTCCATATACTGTTCGTGCAACTGTATATGATTATCTATGACAGCCAATATAGGCTTCCGCTCAGACTTCTTTACTTTCTGCGCTTTGAGTTCCTGCTCCATGTTAGCCCGAAGGGCTTTGTGCGACTCAAGATGAAACATATGATCATCATTTGGCCCAACTTTAATGGCCTGACCAATCATCAAAAGTGAGTCTTCCTCAGATGGATCTTCGGATGGATCAAGAGCACCGTCAAGCTCTGCCACTAAGTTATTCTGCAACTCATCCGAGTCTAAGGTGTATCCTAACTTGGCAACCCCATACGGATTAAGAAACGCGTCCAGCGTTATCCGCTCATCCACACGAAGTTGATTAGTCTCTCTGTAACGATAGTTTATAACCTTCTCTGCTGCTTGGGCATAGCTAAGACTCTGCGGATCATCTTCCGTTAGCTTTGTCGCTGCCTGCCTATTCTGGGGATAGACTTTAAACATCGGAGCCCGATCAAGCATATTAGATATGGACTGATCAATCCACCCAAAGATCAAACCACTCTTAGTCCGCCTAATATGCTCCTCGCTGAACTCCTCCCCCTCAGTCTCTTCTCTATCCGTAGTAGACTCATTAAAATACTGACGCTGCAAAACCTTGCAAGCATCAAACATGGGACGCGCCTTCTTTTGGCTATAGGCAATCTGTCCCTGCCAGTATTTTACGCGTTCTTCTTCAGTTTCAAGATACATATACCCCACTCATTATTATCCTACAGCCGTTTCTTCCCAGTCATCATCCAATGGACTCTTCTCTGGAAAAGGAACAACTATAGCACCTAAGTAAGCTCCGCGCCGTCTGCGCTTTCTTCCATTCTGCTCAACATAGTCGTTGAAAGTTGGAGCCGTGACTTCTAATTTAAATTCACCCTCATCTACTGGATCAAGCCCACGAGCGGCAAGTAACTTATCAAGCTGCATACCGACAAGAGCTAAAGTGTCAACCTGATCATCATGCTTCCCATTGGGAAACTTTACAAGCTCGTATTTAAGTTCACCGAGCCACGGCGCATCAGCGGGAACATGCACATACCCCATCTGAATAGCACCAGCTATAGAACCCGCCCTCTGCGGTGAGTCCTTACGCCCCTTACCCATTATAGAAACATCAACACAACTTGTCCACGCTCCAACTTCTTTGCGCGCTTTCGTAAGAATCGGCCCGATTGCTTTCTGCATATGAACCTTCTCAAAGAACCACTGAAGAGGCTCATGCACAAGCATCAGGTCAACACAGCTGGCAACCCCATCTAAAATGTTTGATTGCTTACGCCACAAATCAAGAAGCCAGATGTGACCCTTGTCACACACGCCAAAGACAAGATGTACAGTGTAATCTCCACTACCTTCTGAAAGGGCAAAATCACTCGCCCCGTAAACCGTAAGATTATCTGGTAGCTCAGACAAGTGATAAGGTCGAAGGTCTTCCGGCTTAAACAGATCCCCCTCATCGGAGAAGGGTTTCTGCTGATGAACAGCCATAAAGATATTCGGATTTCTTTTCCGAAGCTGTTCCAGTTCATCTTTTGTTCGTCTATTCGGCCCGTCTGGAAGAAGCGGCTCTCCCTCAGCTCTTCCCAGAGGATCATCTTCCTCCGCGATGGACGGAACCTTAACTATGTCCCACTCCTCCTCACCAAGCTCCGTTAGCTGTTCTATCCGCCCACCGAGATCGTCGTCATGCCAACGCTGCATAATCAGAACGACAGAACCGGGACCATCCTTGTAACTCCTAAGCCTGTTAAGAAGAACACCTGCATACCAGTCCCAAACCATTCTGCGCTGGTTGTCCGAAAGAGCACTCTCATAAGACTTAAATGGGTCATCAATTATAGCTATGTGCCCGTGGAACCCGATAAGACCGCCACCTACACCTTCCGCTTTATACTCTCCCCCTTGATTCGTCTTCCACTCAGCCATAGCAGTAGCGTCATCAGCAAGTGTGACATCGGGAAAAAGAAGACTATAACTTGGGTGCTGTAGGAAGTTTCGTACATTTCGCCCGAAGCTCTTAGCTAATGCTTCATCATAGCTAGTCTCAATGAACTCCATCGTAGGGTTGCGCCCAAAGAACCAACTTGGGAAGAACTCACTCGCGAGGCGGGACTTGCCAATAGCTGGTGGAACAAAGATAGCAAGCCGCCTAAGCCTACCGGCCTCCACATCCTCCAGCTTACGAGCAATCAACTTATGTATTTCATATGGCTCGTAGGAAGGATCCATGAACTTGCAAAACTCAATCAAGCTTTTTTTGGCTGCTTGCCTTCTTGCAAGTTCCTCTGCCGCACCGCGGATTGTGAGACCCCCGTTACTCATCAGCCTCGGTGCTTTCTGGAGCCGCCTCGGAAAGTGCTTCCATTACCAAAGAGTGATCTTCTGGAGAAAGTTCACGGAACTCTGCTTCGATTGCTTCTGGCACAGCAGCTGCCGAGTTCAAAGCCTCTATCAACTTATCCGTGCTAGCTTGGTCCACACTATGGACATGCTGCTGTTCCACTTCTCGCCGCTCTGTATAACCGCGATCTTTCCCCAGTGTTTGGAGAACTTTCCAGCTGTACGCCAAGTTCCCCTCGTCAACTGCCTGAAACACATTATCTTCAGCTGTGTCTACGACTTTCTCACGAGCCTCATTAAAGACTTCTCTGAGACGGGGATTCCGCCCAATGTGATGACGAACAGCGGCCCCACTCCCAAGACCAACCTTCTCCGCCACTTTAGACAGAATCCCGCGACATTCCACAATAGCCTCAGCTATGTCATTCTCTCGTGCACGTTCTTGCTCACGAATAGCTTGCTTTACTTCAACATCCTGTTTCGCTCTCGCAGAGATAGCTGGAGCACTGCAACCTACAATATTAGCTGCTTGCTCCATTGTCCGTGTGTCAGTAAGAGCACGGATTATAACGGAGCTGTCTATCTCTCTTCTGCGTCCCTGTCTACCCGCTGGCATTATCTATACCTCGCAGTTTTCTTTGCAATTCTCTTGGGCTGCTTGCTGACTTGCTTGCCCTTCTTTGTGTCAGCTCTCTTTTTCCTACTTGTGGCGGCATACTCAGCCGCAGACAGGGATTTGATTGCAGCACTGGGAAGATACCGTTCTCCTGTGGCTTTCTTTCCCTGTGTAGAGGGCTTACCACTTTTTGTACGCCACTTTTGTTTTGTCCAGTTTTTTAGACTTTTTTGGCTTTTCTTTAACGCCAATTTGAACGTGCTCTCTTTTGTGCCGTTTTTGATAAATCGTTATAGCTATAAAGGCGAGTACTAGAAGAGCTATGTTTGCCGCCAGAGTGTACAGAACCGTTTGGCATACGATGAGTTTTACCGGTAAAGACACTTCCATCTTTCTTATAGTGCCGTCGTCCTGCCATTAGTTTTTATACCCCCCACCTGCAGCTTTGTATTGCTTAGCTAACATCTGGGCTTTTCGTGCACTCCATTGCCCTGCCTTACCACCCTTGCTTCCCGCTTTGATCTTATTAAAGAGCCTTTTACGCATAGTCGGTTTTGTGTAATTCCCCGCCTCGTTGACTCTTGACCTACTCTTTGCTTTTGCTTTTGCCATAGCATTAGGGTACGGAAGAGAGATGTGTTAAGCTGTGTGCAGGGCTGGATGTAGGGCACAACTCATCGTCACCTCTCCTCCGGCCCGACGAACGTAGGAGCTTGATAGTCTTAGCTACCTCTCCCGATGTTTGCCGCCCAAGAAGCCTACTGGTGTTCCCCCTGCGAACTTCCCGGTGCGCGGCCCATATTTTCCTAATAGACATAGGGGGAAGATAAGTCCCCGGTGCGGGCTTGTCAAAGGATACTTTTAGTTTTTCTCGGAGGAAAACAGAGGAGAAAAGATCTAAGTTTGAAAATTAGGTGGGAATTTTGGAAGCATTGATATTTACACAAACGCGAGCCGCGGGGGATGCCGTTTCGAGCTGGTGGTTGGATGACCAGACTAGTAGGGTCGGATATAAAACTATATTAGGCAAAAACATTCCTGATAGGCAAGAAACTAGTCAGAAACAAGGCAAGAAAAAAAGTTTTTTTCGGCAAAGTAGACGGTTAAATCATCCGCTCTCAGGTAGATTTTATACTTTTATTTTTCCCTATATCATTATAGGCGAAAAGGCATACTCGGCACCACAAAATTTTTTTAATATTTTCCCTTGACAAAGAAAAGGCACCTGTTTAGATTACCCTGTGTAGTTGATGTTTTGGTCTTTGACAATAGAATATAGGTAGGCACTAGGCATCCAATCCAATAAAAGATAGGATATGAGATGGATAATCAAAGTATGCCAAAAGAGTACCTAATCGAATACCGTTGCAAGGCGATTGATTGCCGAGTCTCAG
>Ga0070754_10001381_pt1 | contig 19578 bp, 7 predicted proteins | sample VirMetDEL_Sep_01_FD_75181 | JGI IMG/M metagenome (GOLD analysis project Ga0070754, IMG submission 75181) | Aqueous microbial communities from the Delaware River and Bay under freshwater to marine salinity gradient to study organic matter... | ecosystem: Environmental > Aquatic > Marine > Coastal... | reverse complement strand
GTAGGTCAAGCTGTCATTCGCGTCCACATCCGTGGCCGTCGCCGTGTAAATCACCGTGTTAATCGCGGCATTTTCATTCACACTGCCCGTTGCTCCAGACGTCATCACTGGTGCTTCATTCACGTCTGTGATCGACAAAGTAACGGCTTGTTCTGTGCTGCGCATTCCGTCAGAGGCGATCACAGTAAAGCTGTAGGATGACTTAGTTTCGTAGTCAGCCGCGGCTTTCAGCTTGACTTCACCAGTTGCAGTATCAATGGTAAAGGCATCGTGGTCGCCAGTCGCTTTTAAGCTGTAGATCACACTGTTATGAGCTAAGGTACCATCGGCATCGGTGGCATTAGCATCATAAACAACGGTTGTCTCCGCCGTATTTTCAGCCAAAGTCGCTGTTGCCGCAGAGCTAAACACAGGCGCATTGTCATTGACATCATTGATAGAAATAGTGACTGCCGCTGCACTGGAAATTTGCCCTACTGCATCGGTCGCCACGATATTCAGTGTATAAGAGGTCGCAGTTTCATAATCAATCGCTGCAGCACCCTCGCTGGTAAGTGTCACGACACCATTATTGTCAATCGCAAAGTAGCCACTGTCGTTACCCGATTGAATCGAGAACTGACTGACTCCGTTCGTATCTGTGGCTTTAACTTGGCCGATAACGGTATCAGCCACCATGCCTTCATCAAGATTAAAAGCTTGAGAGGGCGTCACAACAGGGGCGGTATTATCAATCGTTAATGTATCGCCAGAGGTAAAGCCTGTGGTAATGGCATTACCCACCACATCTGTAATCGACGTACCAGAAGATTTTAGATCAAGACGAAGGCTACCATCACCACTGATGTTATTCACGGTAACTTGATAAGTACGACCTGAGCCTGTTATTGAAGCAACCGTACCCGTTGCACCACCAGACAAGCTAAAGTCGCTAACATCGACACCGGTTACGGCCTCATCAAAAGTCACTGTAAAGGTCGTGCTGTCAGCGCTAGTTAACAAGGCACCATCTCGGTTAATCGCAACAACATTTGGACCTGAATTATCTATAGTAACCTGTTGCCCAGTCACACCGGCACTTATCGCATTACCCGCCTTATCAGTGATCCCCGTTCCAGAATCTTTTAAATTCACCCCCAAAGTACCATCACTACTAACGCCATTCACTGTAATGGTATAAACCGAATCAGAGACTTGCGTCACACTCGTGATAGAGCCACCAGCGGCAGTGCCAGTTAACGTAAAGTCAGCCGCATCCACCCCACTCACGGCTTCACTGAATACCGCGGTAAAGGTAGCGGCACTGCCACTTTGAGTCTCTGCGCCCGCACGCACAATCGCTACGCCCGTTGGTGCCGTGGTGTCGATGATAAAGGTTTCGCTGTCACCAGCGGACAAGGCATTGCCCGAAGTATCGGTGATATCAGAGGTATTTAGCGTCAATACATAAATACCTTCCGCCGTCGTCACGCTCGAAAGATTCAGCATATAGGCGCTACCTGAGCCCTCTACCGTTAAGCCTGAAAGCGATACAGGAGAACCATCTTTAGTCAGTGTAAAGTCGCTAATATCAACATTAGTCACTTGCTCACTGAAGTTAATAGTAACCGTACCCGCATTGGGTTGAGTAGGATCGGCAATATCTACAATCGCAACCGTGGGCGCGGTAGTGTCTACCGTACCCGTGGTAAAGTTATAACTTATTATATCGCTGATGGCTGCTAAAGCATTATCTGAACTGTCTGTTAACGCCCCCGCCGTTATCTGAATGGCGTACTGGTTGGTCGCCATCAGATTATTCGTTGGGTTGATGGTCAATTTATTACCCACAATCGAAAGTTGCCCATTGTGATTATTCACATCAATGGTCAAACTATTCGCACCGTTGCCTGTGATGTCATACAAGGTAATAGTGCCTGAGCTGCCTAACTGAACACCTTCATCAAAGGTTACCTGAATTGGATCCGCGACCGACACCCCAGTGGCATTGTCTGCAGGTACCACAGCACTAATAGTCGGTGCAATATCATCACTCACCGTAATACTGAACGATTTCTCAAATGTAGCGTCACCATCATTCACCTGCACACGAATGTTATAAGTGCCTGCTGGTACGTCAGCGCGGTTGGTCACACGTAAATCATTACCGTCGATAGTAAATTTAGCATTGTCCGTATCGCCTGAACCCGACACCAAAGCATAAGTGAAGCTTTCACCGGTATCCGCATCAGTGGCAGAGAAACTACCGACCACTACATTAGTGGCACCTTCAGAATGGCCGTATGTCGTATCACTCAACGCAATATCGGTTGGCGCATCGTTAATAGAGGTACTCACTACCGTAGTAGTACTATCTATACCGTTTGTGGTGCCATCGTTTACCGTAATAGTGAACGTGGTAGACTCGGTTAAGCCTACTGCGACACGATTATCTGCCGGATCAAACACCAAGGCACGCAACGCCGCCTGAGCCGAGGCCAAAGTCGTCGACGTTAGGGTATAAGAACCACTACCGGCATCGGTAAAACCAGAAGCGATTAACGAAGCGGCAGTAAAAGCCCCTTTGGCTACACTATCTAAGGCCACCGTAATTGAAACATTGTCATCGTCAGCATCCATCAAGGTAACAGAACTGAAAGGTGACAAGGTGGCATTATCATTCACTGTCTGATTAGACACTGCATCAGAAATAATAGGCGCTTGGTTTGGTGAAGAAATAGTGGTGACATCTACTTTTGTTACGCTCGATTGCAAATTTGGCGTGCCTTCATCATCCTCGGCGACCACATAGATATTATACGTTGTGTTGGCATCTAGACCGGAAACATTAAAAGTATTGGAGAACGCACCGTTAGATACCGTGGCATTACCGGACGTAATTACCGTAGCACCACGCCCATTGTTATCACCGTACGATACGCCCGCTTTTACCTCCGCAGCCGTTGGTGCCTGAGCCCCATCCGCGACCACAACATAATAGACTTTACCCGCTTCGTTAATATCGACTGTTAAATCAAATGTTGTGCTAGAGATATTGGTCGTATAGGGTGTTGACGTCTCAAATACTGGCGCTGTGGTGTCGGAAGCAGCCATAATATTGGTCACCACCATATCGTCAAATACAATAAAAAGACCATCATTCGTTTCTGAAGGTGTTTCCTCAGTAATAGTAAATGAACTAATACCTTGGAAGAATGCTGCATTTGCATGCTCTGCAACATTCAAAATAGACAAAGCACCCGACCCATCGATGGTGAAAGTAGCTGAACCTTTTGATGATGTTAAGACTATCGTTTCAGCCTCATCCCAACTTGCTAATGTGATCTGAGAAAGATCAAATGTTTTTCCATCATCAATTGTGAAGGTAACCTGTGTTTCAAATGGCGCAGAACCATCTCCTGTGGCAATAGATCCACCATTAATAGCTATTCCATTATCATCAGCATCGGTCAAGGTCTTATCTTTAGCGGTAATTAAAAACGTCGCATTAGTACCGACAGCCGTAACCGTATTTGTACCAAGTCCCGTAACACCTGAATCAAAATCAAAGGTTTCATTAGCTAACACACTGGAGTAGCTCTCGTTCGATAACATGGTCGTTTCGACACTCCCAACCGACCGTTCCAACTCCCAGTCCCCACCAAGCACTGCAGAACCAGTCAAATCGTCAGACGCCGCGATATCGCCCCCTGTCACTTGAGCAAGTTGGTTGATAAAAGCGATGCCCATGTCGCCTTGGGCGACGTTACAGCCGTAGAGTAAGATGTCACCACTGTCGCTTAGGGCGTTGCCCCAGGCGGCGTAAGTAGCGCTGTTTTGGTTGATTGCCTCCGCGGAAACCGTTTCTGCACCGAGGTAGATTTCACCTACACCACCGTGAGAGAGAATGTGTAACGCATCCAAGTCACTGTAATTAGAAAGGATTTCGGTGATTTGCTCGGTGGCAGAACGTGAACCATCCAATAACCAAATATCCGCTTCTGGATTCGCTTGCTTGGTCACCTCGACTAAACCCGGTACACGGGAGTCAATAATAATAACTTGTTTGGCATCCGCTACCGATTGCTCTAGCAAGGTGCCTTCGCGATTCAAGTCTACAATGGCGTCAAGCTGCTCTTGGCTTAATGCACCTTCATTCAGCAAGGTGCCTGCAATGGTATAATGGTCGCCAGCGGTAAATTGCGCTGCAGAAGCTTGATTAACCGTATCATTTACGGAGCCAGTGAAACTCAAACCGACCGTTTGGCCAATGCTGCCATTGACACCACTCACCGTAACTGTGAACACTTTACCATCGGCACTGGAAACGCTGCTCACACCTGTGTTGGCCGCATTACCCGTGACAGCAAAATCCCCCGTTGCTAAACCGGACACAGTTTCATTAAAGACCACGGTAAAGACCACATCCGTTGCCGTGCCAGCGACTACCTGATTAACCATGCCACGACTGATAGACGCTACAGTCGGCAAGGTATTGTCGATAGTATAAGATTCGTCCGTTGTCGGTTCTGTCCCAGCCAACGTATTGCCAGCGATGTCTGTAATGTTTTGGTCAGACTTAAAGTTCAACCCAAGGGCGCCATCACCGACAATATTACTAACAGTAACGGTATAAGAAGAACCCGAGCCCGATACGGCTGAAATAGTGCCGGTTACATCACCAGAGATCTCAAAGTCATCCATGCTGACATGGGTAACGGCTTCACTAAAGGTCACATCAAAGGTCACCGAGTCGGCCGTACTTAACGCGGTATTCGTCGTGATAATCGCGGTGGCCGTCGGTGCGATGTTTTCAATAGTATAGGTTTCTAATACCACACTAGGCGTAGTTGCAGTTAACGCATTACCCGCAATATCATTTACTGTCGCCGCCGACTTAAGCTGTACGCCCAAAGTGCCATCGCCTGTCACACCAACAACAGTAATCACAAAACCATTGCCTGTGCCAGTCACACTGCTAATGCTTGCACCACTGACGGCCGTTCCGGTTAATTCAAAATCATCAACACCCAAACCTGTTACGGTTTCGCTAAACACCGCGATAAACTGTACGGAGTCGGCATTCGTCGTGGCACTGTCTACGCGATTTATTGAGATTAACGTCGGTGATACTGTATCAACGGTATAGACCTCATCGTCCGCTGGCTCCACTGTGGCTAAAATGTTACCCGCTAGGTCTTTGACGGCATGGCCAGTAGCCAGATTCAAACCAAGTGATCCCACACCAGATACGCCCGTGACATTAACCGTAATACTATTTGTGCCAGAGCCCGAGATAGAATCAATGGTGCCCGCTACTGAGCCAGTTGTCTCCAGTGCAAAGTCCGCCGCTGTGACATCCACAGCTTCATTAAAGGTTAAGGTAAAACTGGTCGTCGAACCAGTAATCACCGCATCACTGGTGCGCTGAATCGACAAAAACGTCGGTGCCGCAGAGTCGGTCACGCCGGTGGTGAAGCTCAGTGTGGTATTGTCGCCAATACCCGCAAAGGTGTTACCAGCACTGTCCAAGAGAGCCGTATTGGCTATCTGAATGGCATAAGCCGTTGCTTCCTCTAAATCATCCGTTGGGTTTATGGTTAGCGTCGAGCCAGAAAGACTTACCGCATTAGACGACGCAATATCAAAAGTTTCTACCGTCTCACCCGTTGTAACGTTAATCAAAGCAATAGTACCAGTGCCCTTAATAAGGGCTTCACTAAAGGTTAACGATAGATCGCTGCTCACGACGATATTAACCGCATCATCTGCAGGGGTTGAGCTCGTTAACGTCGGTGCGCTGGTGTCAATCGTCACCGTTAAACCAGACGACGCCACACTCACATTACCCGCCGCGTCGGTCGCCTTGGCGGTTAAAGTGTGCTCTCCTGACGCTAAACCAGTCACACTGATATCTACATAACCAGAACTTACCGTACCTGTACCAAGTACCGTTGTCCCATCCGTATCATACAAAGTAATAATGTCGCCATTACTACCAGCTACCCGGAATGAACCAGATGTATTGCTTGTAACGTTATCGCTATTTGAAGAACCAGTATCATCAGATGCCTTCAGATCAGGTGCTCCCGGCGCATCTGGTGCGGTAGTATCGATGACAATCGCCTTATTGGCGGCCAACGAGCCACTGCTATTAGGGGTTGGCAAGGTCAAAATGGCATCGTCAGTGCCATTTTTGATGGTACCGCCATTCAAAGATAAAGCCGCTGTACTGATATAATCCAGATCTGAACTGGTATCCCCTTCTTGAATAGTATAAGTAAAGGTCAATGTGTTCGAGCCAGAACCAGAAGTATAATTCGCAACACGATCTGTCGTGCCCGTTTCCAAGGTAAGTTGCGGTGTGCCGTTAGTGGCATCAACGGTCACCACCTTGCTAAAGGCAAGGGTAATCGCAATCGTATCACCGACTTTGTAGTGACCATCGTCGGTCGTTGCCGAGACGTCTGTCACACTAGCGGCTTCTGGTCCGGTCAATAGGAAATCATTGCCTGTGCTACCATCATAAGCAGAAGTGAGATCAACACCATTAAAGGTTTTCGTTGCTCCTGAACTTAAACTCGCAAACGTGCCTGATATCGCATCGGAACCATCGTTGCTAAGCAATTCAAAACTCTGTGCTTCTGCAGCCGCTGGTACAACATAGTCACCAGATAACGTCAGTTGAGCATTATTTAACTCAACGGAACCATTCACCACCACTTTATCGTAATCACTGGCACCGCTTAATGTGGCAGACAAGGTACTATTCTCGTCCAGAAATAGATTACCATTGATCGTTAGTGTGCCAGTATTCGCTGCGACACCTGCCGACAAAATAGCACCATCATTTACCGTTACCGCACTATTGATGATACCAGAGCCTTCAAGTGTACCAGCGTTTACAGTAACAACACCCGCTCCAGAACCATTCATAGTACCCGTGACCGATAACGTACCGCCATTAATGGTGGTTGCACCAGTATAGGTATTGGTACCAGACAACGTTAAGCGCCCTTCACCAGCCGACGATTTAGTCAGACTACCCGAACCAGAAATGACACCCGATAAGGTGGCTTCAACCCCCGTATCAACATTTACCACACCTCCGTTAAACGACAAAGAAATGGCATTATCAATATTGGCACCGTCTCCCGTTACGGATAATGTGCCTGAATTTAATGTCAGTGTGCCATAACCAAGGTTCGAGTCATCAGCAACAGACAAAACACCGCCCGATACCCTCGTATCACCAGAGTAAGTATTATTACCTGATAAGGTCAAGGTTCCCGAACCGACCTTATCAAGTGCTAGCCCATTAACCTCTTCTGAAATAACACCTGAGAAGGTGGTTGACGTGTTGTCACCACCAACCGTCAGAATACCACCGTTGGCACTAATAGTACCCGCACCGGCAATAGAACCAACCGTCTCCGAGGCATCTACATCTAACCCAAATGTAGCACCAGAAGCCACGGTCACCGCGCTGGTATCAGCAATCGCACTGCCACCAGTGACCACCAATGTACCCGCCGACACCATTGTTGATCCAGTATAGGTATTAACACCACTCAACGTCAGCGTACCCGTGCCAACTTTGGTTATACCGCTAGTATTCGTAGATGAAATGGCACCGGAAAACGTTGTATTACTGGCATTACCGACTGTTAAACCATAGGTTAGCGCTATCGCACCCGATCCAGACAATGACCCTATGGTTTCATTACCCTCTGTCAGGCTTAAGGTTGCTCCGCTATTTACAGTTACTGCACTATCATCACCAATGGAGCTGCCGCCAGATAACGCCAGCGTACCAGCCGAAACAGTCACTGCACCGCTATGAATATTGGTACCAGATAAAGTTAACGTACCAGCCCCCAATTTGGTGAAAGCATCGGTACCAGACAATACACCAGACAATGTGACGGCATTGCTTGCATCAATACTCCCCCCACCGCTACCTATAGTAACTGCGTTCGAAAGAGTCGTTGCGTCAGCAATGATCAAACTACCGCCATTGAGGGTAATTTCTCCCGAACCTATATTGCTGGCATCGGTAATAGAAAATTTGCCGGTATGGTTAGCTGCAGTGCTGATACCGCCAGTCCAGTTAGTGGCTGCGCCTGACAACTTGACAGTGCCGTTCCACGCATTAGTTAGTGTGTAGCCGTTGCCGCCATCGCTAATACCACCGGAGAATTCCAAGGTGATATTGCCAGGGTCGACAAGCGTATCGCTACTTAATGTCACCGCACCTGTGAAGGTAACATCTGTTCCAGAAAAGCCTGCTTGTATTGCACCATAACCAACACCAACCCCACCAATAACCAGATCGTTAGCTATAGTAGCGCCGTAGTTAAAATCAAGATGCGCACCAGATTGAATAGTCAGAGTCCCGTAAGCATTGCCATTGCCTGCATCAGCACCACCTAAAGTAGCGGTAGCGCTGTCGATAATAATGGCTCCTTCGCTTAAGGTTGTATCCCCAGTGTAGGTATTGGCTTCTGTCACACTCAAGCTACCTGTGCCAGTTTTGGTCAATGACCCGCTGCCGCTGATCACACTAGACCATTTAGCATAAACACCAGATGCGACATTTATTGTGCTATCACCGGTCAATACCGTGGTATTTGTCATAGGATTTGAGGAGGAAAGGTTGCCTCCGCTTAACAACTGCAACGTGCCATCGCCTAAAGTTACAGAACCAGTGCCTAAGTGAGATGCCCTGGAAATAGCCAAAGTACCTGAGTCTACGCTAGTGCCACCGCTGTAGGTATTAATGCCATCGCCAGCAGTAAGGGTTAGGGTACCAGAGCCTGTTTTTATCAAGCCTCCGCTATTGCCTCCATCCTGAATCTGACCAGAGAAGATCGTATCACTGTTATTACCGCCGACCGTCAGGCTGCCACCATTCAACGTTAGAGTGCCTGCACCCGCCAGGCTACCAATCGTTTCATCACTAATATAAAGTTCGATCTCAGCTCCGCTATTTATAGTCACCGCACTGCTATCTGCAATGGCTGAGCCATTTTCCAGATACAGAGTTCCGGCATTAACAATGGTGGAACCTGTGTAGGTATTGGCACCACTCAAGGTCAGACTACCTGAACCTACTTTAGTGATACCGCTGCTATTGGTTGAAGAAATAACACCAGAGAACACAGTACTGCTGGCATTACCTACTATTAGGCCATAACTCAGCGCAACCGCACCTGATCCAGACAATGATCCTATAGTTTCGTCACCACCAGTCAGACTCAAAGTCGCACCACTGCTTACAGTCACAGCACTACTATCACCAATGGAACTGCCACCTGACAGCGCTAATGTGCCTTGCGACACAGTAACAGCGCCGCTGTGGGTATTAGCTCCTGACAAGGTCAGCGTTCCGCTACCTACTTTGGTTAAGTCAAAATCACCGCTAATCACACCACTCAACGTCAGACTATCACCTGCGTTAAAGGCACCAATCAGACTGTCAGCAGCCAGTGTTATATCGCCTGTTAACGTTGCTGAACCCGAACCTTCGTTGATTTTTAAGGCACCATAGGCCGCATTAATACCCACACCACTGATGGTAAGATTTTCGGCCAGCGCTAAACCATCACCAATACGCAGCGTCGTACCACTGGCTACCGTCGTCGAGCCTGTGGTGTTACCCAAAGCATTATTGTGTGCGGCAATAATCACACCCTGATTAAGGAAAATATTACCGGAATAATTCGCACTATCGCCCGACAGGGTCAACACACCCGTCCCTGACTTGATTAAATCACCAGAGCCGGAAATCTCCCCGCTCAAAGTGACATTCGCACTATGCGAAATCGTTGCATCTGCACTGACTGTGATGGCATTACCGAAGGTTCCAGCATCGCTGAACGCAAGTGTACCACCTGCCAAGGTCACGGTTCCGTAACCTAGACTGTCAACCGATGCCTTCGCGTTAAGTGTACCGTTATTGATTTGAACGTTAGCTCCTAATTCCTCGTTATTTGCCAGGGTCATATTGCCACCGCCGGATTTAATCAGCAGACCACCCACAGCACCACCTGCAACCTGACCAGAAAGTGTCAGGTGCCCGCTGCCCGTCTGATTGAACGTGACTGTAGTGTCGTCCGCAATAGTGAAAATATTGCCCAGCGTGAGGGTGTTGCCAGCTGTGGCAAAGGTGACGTCGCCGCTCAAAAAGACTTCATTCGTACTGATGTTGCTGGCGGCACTTATCGCCAGAGTCCCCCCCGTCACCGTGGTAGTACCTTCATAAGAGTTGCTGCCTGATAACGTCAGCCTGCCGTCTCCAGTTTTCGCTAAATTACCTTCCCCTGCTATGATACTGGCAAGAGTAGCAGTGTCTCCACTTCCATTATTAATGGCCAGAGTCTGCTCTAATGCCACTGTAATGGTAGAACCCGTGAAGGTTACTCCGCTGGCTGCATCGGCATCAATTACCAAGCTTTCATTGATAGCAATATTACCCGCTAATGTAATAGTCTGTCCGGCCAGCGCTGAGCCCAGCACAATGGTCTGTGTACCTGTTGTGTCCGCAGCAGCTATCGCCACGGCTTCGCTAAAAGAGATACCATCAGTGACATCAATCACTGAGGTGTCCGTTGTATTGGTCACGTAGATAGTGTCACTGGTGACCGTCGTAGTAGCCGTCGTACTGGCGCCGGATCCATCAGTTAAGGTAAAACCAATACTGACGTCGCCAGCAGGAGTGTCGTTTTGATAGCTGATACCGCTGAAAATCCAGCCCACCATTTCTGAGGTGGCATTGGCGTTAAAGGTAATAGTCAGCACACCATTCACATTGGTGTAACTGGCAAAGCTCTGCCCTGCGGCTTGAGTATAAAATTTCAGCGTACCGCTGGTCGCATCGGTTGCTGTGGCTGTGTAATAAATACTATTAAAGTCGAATTTGTCGCCAGCCCAGGCGCCATTTGCAGTACTGCCTGTTGCAGTACGCTGTATAACCAGTGAACCGCCGTCCCAGTTATTATCTACACTTGTGACGGTAGCAATACCGATTGAACCATTAAAATCATCCAGAAAAGTGTAGATGCCGTTGGACCAAGCGCGCGTATCGCCATCCAGATTGTTGATGACGGGCGGATTCGGATTTGGGTCATCATTGATGATAGTGCCAATTGCCGAGTCATCAGCAATGGTGGCATTGCTCGCATCGGACAGAGTAATAGTGAAGGTCTCATCGGGTTCAAAATCAGTGTCATAACCGAGGAGGATGTCGAAAGTCTTACTTGTCTCACCGGGAGCGAAGGTCAGAACGTCGCCATTGTTAGCATAATCTGTGCCCGAAGTGGCCGTACCGTCGCCTGTGCTCCAGTTCACTGTCACCGTCTGATCCGACGCAGCGCTGAGCGTGACCGTGAAAGTCATATAGTTGTACGAATTGTTGCCCTCAACCTGTGAGGCATCGGCGATGGAAAGAGTCGGCTCATCGTTAACCGCTGTAATATCAATATTGACGGTGGAAATACTAGAGTCCGTCGTGCCATCATTCGCCTTGATGGATAGTGTAGCGGCATTATCACCACTGGCGTTGCTAGCGCCTGTATACTGAACGTTTGAGGTGGTATCTAAATAGCTATTAATATCCGCCGCAGAGCCAGAAAGCGTCAGCACTCCCGTACCGGAGTTACTCACTGTCACACCACCACCGGAAGACGCCGCTAACGTACCCGCCGAAGCGGTCAAAGTGACCGTAAGATTATCACCATCGCTGTCAGCAAAAGTCACGCCAGACAAATCTACATTGGAAGCGGTATCTTCATCGACAGTAATGTCAGTAGGTGCGCCAGTGATGGTGGGGGCCGTGTTGCTGGCGAAGCTAATGTTGGTTAATACAATATCGTCGATTTCCAAATAGGCCGCGTTGCCAGTATGCGGAGAAATCGAAAACCAGGTGATTCCCTGAAAATCTGCTGTGGTTGGCAGCGTAATCAAAGTAAGAGCTTCTGAGTCTACCGCGATGATCTCCGTGGTAAATGACCCACCTTTGCTGGTGGTGATATCGAATGTATCGTCACCACCACTTGGGCCTGAGCCCTGATTGCTCAGTTTCAACGAAATCAGATCAAACACTCCCCCACTCTGGATGGTCATGGTGGCAGTCTCAACTTGATCACCAACGCCAAAGTAAACACTCTCGGCCCCGTTGTAAGCTTGTCCATAGTCGCTGCCCAGCTTTACGATGTCATAGGTGCCGTCATCCAGCTTGGCTGTAAAGGTGAATGCTGCGCTGGTTGTGGATTCAGTAAAAGTCATCGCAGTGGTGTCTTCACCCGAGAAGCTTCCGGTGCCAGATTCGAATGTGAGGGTAGCATCCGCCAGAATTCCGGAAAAACTGGTCGCACTAACCGCATTCACGACAGATTCAGTCGTTACTGAACCTATCAAAGCTTCAAGCTCCCAATCCCCGCCTTTAACAGCTGCGCCCGTCAAATCATCCGATGCTGCCACATCCGCTTGGGTAGCTTGGGCTAAGGCGGTAATAAAGTCTTGCCCTTCTCCGCTGGCGACTTCACAACCGTAAAGCAGTAAATCACCGTCTTCATTAAGTGCCGCGCCTAGTTGCGCTAAATCAGCAGAACGTGTATTGACAGTAATATTGTCTAAACTAAATCCCCCTAGGTTAACCTGCCCTTCGGCACCATGGCTGATGATATGGATCGCATCGTAGTCGCTGTTGCTCTCGGCCCATAGCGCCATTTGCGCGAGGCCATCTTGAGTGGAGTCAAGCAATACCACTTCGACTCCAGCACCAATACCGTCTATCAGAGTCTGGTAATCCGCCACGTTGTCTTCAATAAAGACCACTTCTTTTTTACCATTATTCAAGCTGGGATCAACAGCTCGCACTTCGGTAGGGGCAATCACGACAGAAGCATCTGAATCTTGCTGACTTGCGTCGGTTTGAGACGCATCATGAAGCTGAGAATCAGTCAATACATCCACCGCCGTAGCAACCGCGGCACCGTCCAATAAAAGTCGAGGCTCTAGAGCCGAAATAAGCGGTTTGCGCGCATGCTTTTGATTAACAGGTGCCTTTTTTTTGGTAGATTGCTTACTTGACGGGTTGGAATATTGCTTCTTCATGATCACCACCTCTAAGGGTATATTTTCCTAGTAGCCTATTCATCCATAGGCTTTTATTACTAAAAAATCATTTAATTTTTGAAACACTACAAACACTAATTATTCTGTTTTTCTATTTGCCTAAAGCAACCTCATCAAACATGGCCAACACACTCATGCCAGGTAAAATACTGGACGGCACACTCTTTATGGTAGCGCGTATTTGTACCGTTTGACTGGTAGGGTCCACACTAGGACCAATATGACTGACGAACGCCTGTAAGGTATGCTGTGTTTCTTCAGCCTCTAGCTGCAGTTTTTTACCTACTTTTAACCATGCCATCCATTCAGCGGGCACGATAATGTCGGCTTCCAACTGCGCGCGCCCGACCACTTTAAGTAGCGCTTGCTGTTGCTGCACGACTTCAAAACGATGAATATCAACCTGCTCAACGACACCATCAAATGGTGCTTTAATATTGCAACGTTCTACATTCAGTTGAGCAATCCTCTGCTCAGCCATTACCTTTTGCAATTCCGATTCAGCAATCGCCACTTCAAGGGTGCCGATTGAACGCAATTGATTAAGCTGTTTGGTATTCTCTAGACGTATTTGTGCGACCTTAACCTCAGCAGAGACCTTCTCCTGTTGAGCATCAAACAAACGACAGTCCAACGCCACCAGCGTGTCACCTTTTTTGAAGGACTCACCCATTTTTTTCGGCAACTCAACCACCAAAGCAGCCAGTTCACTGGATAGCGTCGCACTGTGCGTTGCCACAAGTAGACCTCGGGCATTGAGCGTCTCTGCCATCAGCTGATTCGCTAACAGCATTGCCACAGCAACGACGCCCACTTTACCAAACATGACTTACTCCTCTTTCTCAGCCGCTTGTTTTGCTAAATAAGCGGCCTGCATTTGTTCTTCACTCACGGCCTCTATATCACCTTGTGACCAACGACCAAACATAGAATCAAACGCATTCGCAAGCTCTTCTAATTTCATGCCTCCAAAGCCATTCGGTAGCGGGTCCAAGCCCATAGACACTAAAATTTTACCAAAGCTATTCTGTAAATCGGCATAGGCCACATCACGGCGCAATTCCGCTAACAAAGCATTCACTTGTTCGCTAATCACCGTCAATTCACCGACATTTTGGGTCGCACGACTTGACTGAATTTGATCTTGAATACGATTCGCTACATCTAGATAGTTAATCGCCAAGTCATAGGAGTTTTGTGCTTCTGCGTATTCAATATTGGCAATATGTACTTGAGAAATAACGGCCATGGAAACCGCTAAGGCTTGTTGCTTTGTCGCGGCCATTTTTAAGTTATTAAGCTGATCAATTTTGCCATAACGGAAAACGTTCATTAAATTCCAGTTCACGCCAACACCGGCACTCGCCCAGTCATTGTTTCTTAGGTAATCCGAACCGTCGTAGTTTAGACCCGCACTCAAGCTCAGGCTTGGAAACAAGGTCAAAAAGGCGGAACTCACTTCTTCCTTGGTAATACGTTCTTGATATTGAGCTTCAATCAATTCAGGACGACGAACCAAAGCCGTGCGCTCCATCGTGCTGATATCCAAATCTAATTCAGGCACTTGGAAATCCGGTGTACGGACATCGGCTAATTCAAAACTTTCTGCTGGATTGAGCCCCATTAACGTCGCTAATTCCGCCTTGGCTGGCATTAAATCTTTGCGTAAATCCTGCAAGGTACGAAGGGATTCTAATAATGCTCTTTGGTAGGTTAACGCTTCCATTGGCGATTGCGCACGCATTTGTTCAATGCGAGCTGAGTCCGCGAGTGCGGAACGAGACTGGATAATCAATGGGTCAATCTTAGCCAGCAAACGCTCTGCTGACACCGCACGGTAATAAGCATTACGCGTTTGCTGCATAATAGTCTGTACTACTTTGCGTTCCCGCTCTTTAGAGATCAGGAAACGGTCAGCCTGCTGCTTGGCTCGAAAATACGACAAACCAAAATCCAGCACATCCCATGTGGCACCAACACTGCCAGTAAAGGTACTTTTGTCTGAGGAAACAGAGTAGCTTGGATTCGACCCTAACGCAGCTGGCTCATCACCGACAAAGCTGACTGACGCTGACGCCGCATAGTTATTGCGGTAAGCGTAACCAGCTCGAGCCGCTAAATCAGGCAACATATCAAACTGATCGACGGCCAACTGCCCCTGCGACACAACTGCTTCAAACGCTTTTAAACGTGCATCGCGGTTATGCTTAATGGTACGAGCGAAAGCTTCATTGAGATCAATAGCCTGAGTAACCGGGGCAAAATCCTCTGCTAACAAGGTTTGGTTCTCAACCGCATTCGCCATGACATCATTGTCACTCAAGCGCGAGGGAGAGACCGAACAACCTGCTACCACCGTCGCAACAAGCATTGCGACAGCCGTTTTAGCAAACATGGTCTTAGTAAACACAGGATGAACAGCCATGATTTCTCCTTAAAATAATATATTATAAAATCAATTAGATGATGTCGTATTTGGCAAACTAAATTCAAACTCAACCCGACGATTTGCGGAGTAATGCTTCACCCAATCCGCCTTAGAGCTGAATTGAGTATTCGAGATTTCTTTCACCACCAAGTCGCTTTCGCCATGCGCTTTTACGCTTATTTGCGCGGCCGATACGCCCTGCATTAATAGGCGATCACGAACATAAGCGGCACGTTGATAAGACAACGCTTGGTTATAAGCTTCTTGTCCTATTGGATCGGTATAACCATGCAAGGTAAGCTGAGAATCTGGGTACATAATCAGAAAAGCCACAGCCTCATCAAATTCAAGACGCGTCGTTTTGGCTTGATCAAAATCAAACAGAATGGGTGCAATTGTTGGGGGCACGATAATCAAGGGTACAGAAACGTCAGTAGGCTCTTCATTTTGAATGATCACCTCTTCCTTACCCTGTTGTTCAGAAAGTACCGCACAGCGAGTGTAACGATCATCGCAGTCCAACGTCGCACCAGATGATTGAGAAGCAAAATTGGCACAGCCTGAGATAACAGTAACCATCAGTGCAACAAATGTTGCACGACCACAGAACACACTAGAAAACATCGCGACTCCAGAAGCATGTTAAATACGTATTAAATGAAAAGGTTCGAGAAATTTGAAAATACAGAGTTGAAAAAATAGACAGTACCGAACGGCTCAGCGAAAGAAGTGTGAAACTTACTTTTGTACAAAAAATAGTGAAGACAACATCCATATTCCTAACCTTCAACCTCAATATTAAAAAGCAAAACACCTTTCAATCTTTGCAATTTCTTGATCTATTTTAGATCAAGTGTGTTCAAATATAATAGTAAGTAAGTAAAAAATATGTACTGAATTACAATTATTAACAGTCTAGTTAAAAACCAACCTAAACCTCACCAGTCCTATCACCTGAGAGACCCAAAGTAGAAATTTAACATTCAAAAAAGCGGGATTATTCAATTGAATAACCCCGCTTCAAACACTATGAACGCTGTGGATACAAGCCCACAGTGGCAATACAAAAAGTCAAAGCGATCCGAGGAGCGACAATAGGAAACGGGACTGTTTGTCCTGTAACGTTATTACCGCTCATATAACCAAGTTCAACCGTACCATTGACGCCTGACGCTAAATTAACAGGCAGTGATACCGGACCACTCGTCGTTCCGATAACCGCACCGTTTAAACAATACAAGTCAACAAAGAAACAAGACTCATTTCGAACTATAAACCATTAAGAAATGACTCTTGTAAAAATAACTACTGTAAAGAGGAAGATGAAGTGGGCTGTTACTCACATCTAAGATTACCCCACTTCAAAAGCAACTAATTAGCTGCGCGGCGGATATAAGCCATTCGTCACCATACAATAACGCATAGCAGTACGAGGCCCCACAATAGCCATCGCTTTCCCATCACCTGTATCACCTACTTCAACGGTACCACCACTGCTTCCGCCACCAGTAACAGGAAGACTAATCGTACCTGAAGCTGTACCAGTAACGGCACCAGTAGGCCCTATATTAAGATCTGCAGCTGTGCCAGCAACACTATACATATTAGCCGTCGGCAAAGTAGCAGGACCAAGCACTGCATGATCAGAAGGCTTATTCGATGCTGACGCAGCGACGGAAGACGCAATTTTCGCAGACCCAGTCACTGGCAAATTGACTGTCCCAGTAGCCGTACCTCCGCCAGTCGCACCACCATTAGGTGTAAATTCCGCTTCATGGTTATGGCTTGGCATTTGATCAATGGTCTGCACAATCCTCTCTTGTCCATAACGAACCCCTACCGGAACCTCGGTTAAACCTGGTCCTTGACCTATTCCTGCTGGCGCTCGGCCACGAAGATCGGGGTATGCCATAGTGGTTCGACAATCACCACCATAAGTACAACCAATCAATGAAAATAATGCCGCGTTCTCATTAAGTGAGACAGTCTGCCCCATCGGCTCTACAGTATTACGCGGGCAAAATGAGCCCGCCATAATACAAATTTGCCCTATGTAAGCATCTTCACCACACGCCAATGCTGTTTGTGGCATAGTGACAAAGGTACCAACCAATACCGCTGCAGATATCGAAGAAAGTGATAATAACTTGCTTGTTTTTTTCATGATAAATTCCTTGTATCCATAAATTACATCGTTACTTTTAACACTGACTTTCTCAATTCCTATCAAAAACTGACAAAAACCTTACTAAAGTTAGCCGAAGTTAAACAAATGTCAATTACACAAAATTACACGACAAACGCTTTAAAAGATGGCTTTAAGCAATACAAAGGCATGTCGGAGTTTTTATCAAAACGCGTCTATTTTTGCCCCTCCCTTGGGAAAGGGCACATTTCCTCATTTTGTGCACACAACAGAAAACTCGCTATTACAAAGCCTGAGTATAATGCTCGACTATTATTTGAGGCGTGAACCTAGTGCACGCTCAACAATCTATAGTTTTCTTAGGAACACCTCATGGAAAATGCTCATAACGATACTTCTTCGTCCGGCATGGGATCGAAGGAATTCACACTCTTAGTTGCCTTATTAATGTCAATCACGGCCATCTCTATTGATGCTTTATTGCCTGCCCTTGGCATTATCGGCGACGAGCTTGGCGCCGCGACGGCAAACCAACCACAATTACTCATTAGTATGTTGTTTTTAGGCTTAGCAATGGGCCAGCTGATTTGTGGTCCACTTTCCGACGCCTTAGGTCGACGTCCTATTCTGTTTAGTGGCTTTGCCTTGTATCTAATTGGCACAGTTGTCTGTTATCAAGCCGAGAGTTTAGAAGCACTCATGTTAGGTCGATTTATTCAGGGCTTAGGGGTAGCAGGACCTTATATATCCGCCATATCCTTGGTACGTGATCTATACCACGGCGCGCAAATGGCTCGTATCATGTCATTGGTGATGATGATTTTCGTTTTAGTGCCTGCCATTGCCCCAACGCTTGGACAAGCCATCATGTTTGTGGACGATTGGCGTGGTATTTTCGAGTTATATCTGGTTTATGCCCTAGTTTTAATGGTTTGGATTGGTTGGCGTTTAAAAGAAACCTTACCGAAGTCAAATCGTATTCCTTTTACCACGACAGGTTTCTACGACGGTTTTAAAGAGGTAATAACCAACCGCATTACCGCCAGCTATACCATTTGCATGGGACTGTTCTTTGGTAGCTTTATTGGCTATTTAAATTCGTCACAGCAGATTTTCCAAGTGCAATTTAACAGGCAATTTATTTGCTTTTTACTTTGGCGTGCTGGCTCTGGTACTGGGGTTTTCATCCTTAATTAACTCTCGTATTGTCGAGAAACATGGCGCCAAGTACATCGCCTTCCGTGCGATTTGTATTGTCGTTATCACCTCCATCGCGTTTTTTGCCTTACACGCTTTTGTCACCATTAGCTTATGGATGTTCTTAGTTTACGCCCGATCTTATTCTTCTGCTTTGGGTTATTGTTCGGTAACGTCAACTCGTTGGCAATGGAACCGATGGGACATGTAGCAGGCATCGCCTCGGCTGTGATTGGGTCGGTGTCGTCTATCATGTCCATGAGCATCGGCACCGTCATAGGCCAAATGTACAACAATACCTTATTGCCGATCTCGGGTGGCTTTGTCATCATGGGCACCTTGGCATTATGTTTGATGTACTGGGCAGAAAAAGGACGCGTAGAAGAAGAGGTTGAAGAGCAAAGCGCAGCGGTTTAACCGCTGCTTAAAACCTTATTTAAAGGCTATTTTTTACGATGAGAGTTCATCGTCGTTTGAAAGAAAATGGCGTGTCGAAGCCTTTAAAAGGTCGTCCCAATCATCCGGTGGCTGTCCTGATATTAGCATTTTAGAGAAGACCCTGTAAGCGTAATGCTGTTCACTTAAGGGTTGAATTTAATTGAATAGCCTCAGAAAATCCGATTAAGCTTTCTTAATCGGATTTTTTTGTGTCTATTCAGCAGTTACTTCTTAGTATCGATGAGCTCCACTC
>Ga0070754_10001378_pt1 | contig 19595 bp, 22 predicted proteins | sample VirMetDEL_Sep_01_FD_75181 | JGI IMG/M metagenome (GOLD analysis project Ga0070754, IMG submission 75181) | Aqueous microbial communities from the Delaware River and Bay under freshwater to marine salinity gradient to study organic matter... | ecosystem: Environmental > Aquatic > Marine >... | reverse complement strand
ATGTAAATCAAATTCACTTAAATTTTGTGTAAGTAGTGTTACCATTCCAGTGTCATGAGGACGGGGACTTAATTCACTAAAAATAACTTCATCGCCTCTTACAAAAAACTCTACACCAAAAATCCCTGCCCCACCTAAATCTTCAGTAATGGTTTTTGCCATATCTTTTGCATCTTTTAATAAAGAATCCGACATCTCATGAGGTTGCCAGCTATATTGATAATCTCCTCGTTCTTGTACATGTCCAATAGGAGGACAAAACTCAGTATAACCTTTTTTATCTCTTATTGTTAACAAAGTGATTTCGTAATCAAACTCAATAAATTCTTCCACTATGACACGCTGTCTATCTCCTCGCATATTGGAAATAGCATATTCCCAGCTTTTACTAATATTTCTTATATTTTTACAAACACTTTGTCCTTTTCCACTAGAACTCATTACAGGCTTTATGACTACTGGAAAACCTATGGTTTTGGCAGCAGATTGTAATTCTTCAAAACTTTCTGCATATCCAAACTTTGCAGTCTTCAATCCTAACTCTGCTGCTCTATCTCTAATACGGTCCCTATTCATTGTTAAATTTACTGCTCTTGCACTTGGAACAACAGTATAACCTTCTGCTTCTGCTTCTACTAATGTTTCTGTTCTTATTGCTTCTACTTCAGGTACAATATAATCAGGTTTGTGTTGTTTAATAATTTTTTTAACTATTTTCGCATCTAGCATGTCGAACACACAAAACTTATCAGCAACTTGCATTGCTGGAGCACCTTCATACTTATCACATGCTACAACTTCTATACCTAGTCTTTTTAAGCTAATTGTTAATTCTTTACCTAATTCTCCGCTTCCCAGTAATAATACTTTCATAATATAATTGTTTCCTCCCTTTTAGGTCCTGTTGAAATGATACTTACACGAGTTTTTGTGTACCATTCTATCTGTTCAATATATGCTTTTAAATTTTTTGGTAAATCCATATAAGTTTTTATACCTCTAGTAGGTTCTTGCCAGCCAGGCATAACAAACCATTTAGGCTCAATCTCAGCTAAATCAAACATTGGAAATTCGTCTACCGATATACCGTTTTTTGCATAGTGCGTACAAATCCAAACCTTTTCCATTGTATCTAGCACATCTAACTTTGTCAGTGCAATATCTGTAATACCATTTAATTCTACTGCACGACGAACAAGCACAGCATCAAACCAACCACAGCGTCTAGGTCTGCCGGTTGTTGCACCAAATTCATCTCCAAGTTTCCTAAAGTTTTCGCCTTCTTCCCCGTGTAATTCAGTTGGAAATGGTCCGGCACCTACCCTGGTAGTATATGCTTTTGTAATACCTATTACTCGTTTTATTTTAGTAGGACCAATTCCACTGCCTGTACATGCAGCACCGGCAATTGTATTACTGCTGGTTACATAAGGGTAAGTACCGTGATCAACGTCTAAGAATGTTCCTTGTGCTCCTTCGAATATAATTTTCTTTTTATCGTTAATTAATCGGTTAATGTGCGCCGAACTGTCTATTAGATATTTTTCTATCTTGTCATAGAACGTGTTCAAATTATCTATTAGATTGTCTAAATGGATGACATATCCAATGTCATCTCTTTTAAAATTTTGTAATTCAGTTTCTTTTTGTTCTAATAGTGTTTTAATAATATCTGGAAAATTTTCTTTCTTTATATCACAAATCCGCAATCCTGTCCTAGCAACTTTATCTTCATATGCAGGACCAATTCCTCTACCAGTAGTACCGATTTTATTTGCGCCTTTTTTAGCCTCGCGAAGGTTATCAAAGAATGTATGATAAGGTAATACAAGATGAGCTTGCTTGCTGATCCTAAGGTTTGAAAGATCGTACCCTGCAGTTTCTAATTCTTTAATTTCATGCAATAAAGAATCAGGGTTAATAACTACACCATTACCTAATATTGCTTCTTTTCCTTGTAGTATACCACTGGGAATAAGATGCAGGACGACCTTTTTATCTTCATACATAACAGTATGACCTGCATTATTTCCGCCTTGATATCTTACAACTGCATCAGAATCTGCAGTTAGTAAATCAACAATTTTACCCTTACCTTCATCGCCCCATTGTGTACCTACAACTATAGTACATGACATATTTTCCTTAATGTTCTATTTGTTCTGAACGTGTTATTCTATTGCTTACATCTTTAGTGCTAATAAATTGGATTGTAATACCTGCTTCTCCCCAATTAATCTTATAATCAACCCATCTATTACTCAATTTTATGTCGTAATCTGAAAAATAAAAAATAGTTATATAATATTTGCCTAGTATTGCATCGATGGTGCTTGTAGCATAGTCTATACCGACATTGCGTAATTTTAAAATGTTTAATGGATTTTGGGAAATTTCTGGGACTAAATCTTTAATATCTATATGTAATATCATAAATTTTCTATGCCATATATATCTATAAATTGTTCTTTTAACCAATCAAAATCATTTATTAAATTGAGTGCTGTTTTACTTCCTTTATGTTTAGTTCCAAATTGACGTCCTAATTTTGCTCCCTGGATGGCCCATTCACCAAAGGGTTCGGTTTCTCCTACAGTACACCAGGTTTCTAATCTTTCTGCTGTTTTTGATTCAACCTTTTTTTTATCATCTCTAAATTTAATTACTTCAGCAGCAAGTTTAGTGCATTCCCTAAATGCAGATTTCCATGCATTAAAAGGGTCTGTGTTAAATGCAGTGATATTACTAACTTCTGGCATTGCCTTAAAAACTTGTGCAGTGCTAGAAGTAAAATCGACATTCCAAGATTTTGCTTTTAATATATCAGTTTTTGGAAATAATTTAACTCCTCCATATCCATAAATCAAATTGTTTACAGGATTTCTGCATCTCCATACATGAACACAACTTGTTTGTGGTACGCCGTGCCACCATTCTTCTTTTTCATTAGGTACGTATTTAAAATGAAAACTATCTTCTAATATTGCATCTGCATCAACAACATAAAAAAATTCAGTATTGCTTTGTTTAGCACATTCTTTATGTGCATTAAATATTCCTTTTATACCTTGAACTCTTTTTGCCTGTGGAGCTTTATACATTAATAATTCATAATTATAGTCTGCAAAATCTTCATTATAACTTAAAAAGAAAACATCACAACTCATTTATACCTTCTTTAAAATAATCATATATCTTTCATAATCTGTAATCATTGTTTTGCTACCTGCCCAAATTATTTCTCCATATTTACTATATTTTTTTATTGCATGATCCAAGCTTTCGCAACAATTTACATGTTCTGTCAAATGTTTCATGTTATTTGTTTGTATTAATATTATCTGATCTTTTTTAAAATTTTGTATCCATTGATCAGACATATGTTCGGAGCTTGTGTTAATAATTAAATCAAATTTATTAATTTCTTGTATGTCTAAATTATCTAAATTTTGAGTAAAATAATTTAATTCATTGTAATCATTTACATATATTTCGTTAACATCCTGCAAAACTGCTTTATATTGCCAATTATTACTAACATATCGATCTAAATATTGATCAGATCTATAATATGATTCTACATCTACGTCAAAACCCCTTATTAAGGATGATCCTAAAATTTCTATTAGAAAAGGTACTAAAAATCCAAACCAACATCCATAAATAGCAATTTTATTATAATGTAAAGATGGAATTTTTTGTAAAACTTCTATTAACCATATTTTACTTTCTATTTGACCTACACTTAAAAAATCGTTTACATTTATATCTTTATGTATTAAAGAAAATTTAGACAATTCTTTTAAAAGATCATCATCTATTGTATGACATATATATTCTAGATGTTTTCTAGTATCTACTTTGTAATCGATAAACTGATTTAATAAAATTTTTAAAAATTGTGTGCTTTTATCTATTCTTCCTCGATCTAACTCTATTTCTAATAAATCTTTCAATCTAAAAAAATTATTATGAATAAACCATTTTTTATGTTTTTCAATGGTGTTAACTCTATAATCATCAGCACTATATTTCCACTTTAAATAATATTCTAATCCATAGATGAAATGGAAAGGACTACTGTCTATTTTTTCTGTCATAGATTTCTTCTTCTCAAGAAAAACATATATCTTTCATAATTTTCCATTAAAGGCATAGTACCAGCCCATAAAATTTGTCCTAAATTTCTATAATGATCTTTAGCTTTTTCAAAAGTATCGAATACATTTATATGACCTTCAGTGTCTTTCATATTATTTGTTTGAATACATACTATTTGCTCTTTACTAAGATTTTTTAACCAAGAATCATCCATATGTTCAGCACTAGTATTAATAATTATATCAAACTTTTTTGTTTCTGATATTTTTTGATTATAATCATTACTAAGACTGTATTTAATTTTTCCACTTGCGCCTAACGGAATTAATCGAGATACATCTTGTGTAATTGTTTTATATTTCCATTTATCAGCCACATATCTTTGTAAAAATATTTCTGATCTATAATTAGCATTAGCATCTATATCAAATCCTCGAACACATTCTAAATTTTCTAAAGATTCATACAAAAAAGGAACAGTAAATCCATACCAAGATCCATAAATAGCAATATTTTTAAATTCTAATTTATTTTCTAATTCATATTTTTTTAATTCTGATAATAACCATATTTTACTTCTAATTTGACCTTGACTTAGGAAATCATTTAAATTTATACTGGGAATTCTTCTTATAAACTTAGCTATATCTAGTAAAAATACATCATCTATTGTCTCGCATATGTATTTTAGCAACAAATCTTTTTTAATTTCTTTTTCTACATACTTGTTCAATATTAAGTTTATATATGTTTCTGTATAACTATGTATTCCTTTCTTAATTTCCTCTATTAACAATTTTCTTAAACTAAAAAAATCTTGGAATAAAACCCAATCTTTAATTTCTTTAAATAAACTAAATTCCCTACTTTTTTTTGTATATTTCCATTCTAAATACTTTTCTAGTCCATATAGAAAATGTAATTCTATTTTTCTTTCTTCTGTCAAAGTCATATTTCCTTATGTATTTTTTGATGTGTAAACCAAGCGTCTGCATTAAAACTTTTGTCGCATATATAAATATCAAAATGCGGTTTTTGACCTACAGTTACAGAATTGCATCTACATCCCCATTCTTTAATTTGTTTATTTGTTAGTTCTGTCCAATCTAATCCGCTTTTTGCTCCTCTAGCTGTCCAATAATGTATTTCATGGCCTTCATTATATAAAGAATTTAAATATTCTATTCTATCTGGAATTGGTTTATGGTTTGGATAATCTTTAGAACCATCTGCTTTTTTTACCTCTTTGCAGATAGTTCCATCAATATCTACATATATAATCATTATTACTCATATATAAAAGGATCGCGTTTTCTAAGCTCTTTAATTCTTTTTCTATACGCAATTTCTAACTTAATTTTATAATATGGTAACGTACAATAGTACCATATTTTTTTAAAAATTTTTTTCATAATAATAATCTCCACATATACCATATATGTTATTTACTTCGTTTGGTAATGGTTTGTTATGTAAGTCTAGCCATATAGCTAGGTTGGATTGAACAAATATTCCTGGATAACACCAAATAAACCCTTTATTAGTTATAGTAACTTTATCAGTTTGATGCCAAAAAACATTGCAATTCAATTTTAAAAGTTTTTCAAATGCATCTATATCTTTTGCATGTACAAAACTATCAGGCAATCTTAACAATTCTAAAGGCAATTCCTCTTGAGGTTCATCGTGTCCTAAATATAATTTATCATTAAATGATCTTACATCAAACTCAACCCCATGTCCTTGTGAAACTGCATGTTTAATATATTCTATTTTATTTTCTTGTGTAGGATTAGGTCCAGTAATATTTCCTTTGTGAGCAATGAATTTCATAAATTTTCCTTTTTATCGCATCATATTGATATGAAAATGATTTTCTCCTTCTATCATATCTAGAATTTCTTTTGCTTTTAACATATTCGATTTTATTCCATAATGTAGCATGTCTCTAGCGAGGTCTTTAGGCTCATTATTATTTGGAAAACCACTATGTGTTATCCTTAGTTTTATATTATTTTGTTGACAAATATATTTTATTGCATTTAAATTTCTTTCTGTTTGTAAAGTTACATTAATCTCTTCACAAGCCCACTGTTTATATAACTCTATTGTGTTTATTTTATTGTAAGTACTCATTTTATTAGGAAAAAAATTTACAAATTTATCTTGAATTTTTAATTCAAACCTATGAAGTTGTGGTACTACATATACTACTACTTTAGGTAATAATTTTGGTATCCAATAATAACCAAATCTAAAACAAGTATCATTAGAACCTCCCGGCATTCCTAAATTAAAACAATCTAAATTTAATTCGTTACTTACAATTTTGGCAAAAGTATCTGTGTAATTAATTCCAACTCCGAAAGTATGGCTACAACCTAAAAATAAAATACTTTTGGAATTGTTATTAAAAGAATCAGATCTAAATCCTTCTGTATTAAATTTATATGTAATAGAATCTTTATTCCAGTTATATTTTTTAAAAAATTCTGGAAATTTTTCTATATTTTTGTTGAATTCAGATTCAGTATCATTAGCAAACCATTTATGTATTTTATTTGCATCTTTAATAAAAGCGAAAAAATCTTCCATTAATTTATCCTTTTTGGCATTGTAAAAAGCGAATTTACTGCATTTTCAGTTGGTTTACGTGCAAACACACACCATTGCAGTACTTCTTCATCTGGATAGTTTTCTGCTACATAATCTTGGAAGCTCTTGCCTGTTGTGTATACATCGTCTACTACAAGCACAGGATCGTCTATGTTTTGAGTACTGTACTTATCTAATGCTTTGCCTAGTGCTACACCACCTCTGGGTATACCTACAGCGGCTCGCCAGTTACGAGGCTCATACTCTCTAATAATATGTGCAAGGGCTACCCATTCGTCTGGTGATATAGCATCACACTCAATTTTCCATGTAAGTGGCAAGCCTGCATGGCTTATGAAGTTTATTTTTTGAAATAAATCAATATTAATATTTTTATTCATAATAATTGTAGGATTTCTTCTGCTTTTTCTTTGTTTATTTCTACACCGGGATGTGTTAAATCTCTTGCTTTACCGTGATCAGCTATTTTATCAGGTTTTAAAAACTGGGTTATAAATAATAATTTTGTTTTCATGTTTTTTGTTATCATTTCAATTGCTAGTTTATTTTTAGTTTTTTGTATTATAAAATTTTCATCAAAATAACATATTTTCTTAAAGGCTTTGTTGAAGGTACCTTTTTTATCTACGTTCCATGATCCGTAATTATGCCAATCTGGATTATTAGATAAAATATTTTCATAAATATCCTCTCCTTTCCATTCTAATCTTTCTTTGTATGTTTCCATTACAACAACAATTTTAGGTTTTAATTTTTCTAACCAATAAAAAGCTAATCTAAAAATAGTATCCCAAGAAGCTCCTCCTATTCCTAAATTATAAGGTATAAGATTTATTTTTTGACCTACAATATTAGTCCAACTTTTATCTATTGGTATTCCAATACCTATAGTATAGCTACAACCTAAAAAAACAATATTATCTACATCTTTAAAATCTTCACACCTAAATCCATAATTATTAAATTTATATTTAATACTATTTTTATTCCAGTTATATTTTTCTAATAAAAGTCTTTTATCTTTATCTTGATAATTTTTATTAAATAACTCCTCTGTATCCATAGGTAACCAATCAAGAACACAGTTTCTATATTTTGTATAGCCATAAAAATTAGAAATATCCATTAACTAAAAACCTTTACATTGTATAATGTACTAAATTCTTGTGCATCTGTCAATGTGTTTACTATAGGTTTGCCTTTTATATTGAGGCTTGTGTTTAACAGCATAGGACAGCCTGTTAGTTCGTACCATCTTTCCAACAACGCTCTAAAACCTGGGTGATCCTGCTTTGTAACTGTTTGAACTCTGCTGGTTCCGTCTGCGTGGACAATTGCAGGGTATCGTTCAGGATAGCGACAACGTGCGGTGTACTGCATGTACCGTCCAAACGGGTGTTCGAAATATACCTCGGCATGTTCTGCAAGGACTGCAGGTGCGAAGGGACGGAACTTCTGTCTACGTTTAATGGCATTGACTTTATCTTTAATATCCATACGCTGAGGGTCAGCAAGAAGACTGCGAGCGCCAAGGCTACGAGGACCGAACTCGGCTCTTCCAGACGCAACCCCTGCAATACCTGTCTGCATAAGTTCTTCAACGATTTCATCTACTGGATACTCTCCTTCTATATCATAACCCAGATACGGTCCAGGCCATTCTATATGTGTGCCTCTATGTGCAAGTACTGCACCTATGCAACTGCCTGCATCGCCTGGATTAGGCATTATCCAAATGTTATCTGCACCATTCCAGTGTTCAACTATCTTGCTGTTAGCACTGCAATTCAAAGCACAGCCGCCCATAAAAACTAGGTTACTACTAGCGTATGTCCTGGCTACAGCCTTACTTATCTTAGTTAATATATGCTCATATGCCCATTGCGTTCCTGCTGCTATGTCATATGCCCATTGTGTAAACTCTTGCTTGCCATCTACGATATTAAATGCAATCTTAGTAGGCTCCCACCACATACACCCTCTATGTAGATTATGCCGGAGCTGGAAGTTAGGAAGACGATTAAAAATATTTAAATGATTAGGAAACTGTTCCCAGAATTCGTTTAATATTGTTTCGCCATACTTACCTGCATCTCCATATGCTGCCATACCCATAAGTATGTATTCTTCCTCATTTGGTTTTAGTCCAATGCGTTGTGTCATTGCACTATACCAAATACCTATGCTGTTAGGATAGTTCCAGGTACGCTTACAGGTTAGCTTATCATATTCGCCTTCCCATACACTTAATGTATTCCATTCACCAATTGCATCTATAACTAGTATAGTTGCATGATCAAAACCACTAGTATAGTATCCGGCTGCTGCATGTGAATGATGATGACCCACCGTTGATATAGGCGATGTTATACCATATTGTGTCAAATATTTTTTTATGCGATTCTTATTGAATAAATCTTTTTGCCCGGCATACCATTGTCTTATAGTTTTTAGAAAAGGTTTTTCATACCAAACAATCCTATCAGGTTGGCCCCATTGTAGTGCATAATCAATAATACTAGGATTTAAGTGTGCATCATTTTTTTTATGGCTAAATCGTTCAGCGTGACTGGCAAATTCTATTTTATCATTACAATGGACACTTAATGCTGCATCGTGACTGTTTGCACTTATACCCCAATAAATCATTTCTTTAAAAATATTTCTAAATCTTTATCTGTACCAATACCTTGCATTTTATCTACTAAAAAATTTTTTACAATTTTACTTTTATCTTTTAGTAACCAGTTATAAGTAGGACATGTATAAAATTCATTGTTAACTCTATCTTCTTTACTTATCATAGCATTAGCACTATTAATAAAATCTTTCCCTTCTTTAAAGTAATACCAACCAACAGTTGCATAATCACTTATAGGATCTTTTTCTTTTACACGTATAACATTATTATTATCATCTAATTCCGCAAAACTCCATTTTTTTTCTCGTTCTTTATTTAAAAAAGTGGGTATTACTCCATCCACTCCGCTACTTATTAGTTGTAAAAATTTATTACTATTCCATTCTACATATTGATCACAGTTGCTTATAAAAATACTACTGTTTTCAAAATGTTTTTTAGCTGTTAAAATTGTACAAGCAGTTCCTTCTGTATCTTTTTCTAGTTCTACTACTACTGAATCCGGAAACCATTTTAATATTTCTTCCTTTAAATTTTGTTCTCTTCTCACTATAAATATTCTTTCTGAAAAATCTAAATTAATACATTTTTCAGCAAATACAAACATAGGAAGTCCTTGTACTTCTATAAGAGGTTTTTCTATTTTTTCACTTGGAAATCGTGTACCTCTACCTGCCATAGGCATTATTAATTTAAAACTCATATAATTTCTCTACTAAATGATTACTATCTTTTATTTCTACTACCTTAGCACCTGTTTTAATTGCTCCCTCTATACCTACTGGACTATCTTCAAAAATTACAGTTTGTTCAGGTTTTACATTGCATATTCGCATACATTCATTATACATCCAAGGATCGGGTTTAGCAGGCCCATAGTCTCTACTAAAAACAGCAGCAAAATGCCACAAATTTAAAATATTCATACATCTAAATACAAATTCACTTCGACTATTACTTGCTAAACACAAAGGATATTTTTTATATAATCTTTGTATATGTTCGTACAAATCAGGGTTAAAAAATATGTATTTGTCTAGATTTTTATTTGTATGAATTTTTTTTAAATTATCTACATAATCTGGAATTATATACCCTTTAGATCTTAGGTATTCGATTTTTTTTGTAGTTGGCAAACCTTCTACTTCAAAATCTTCAAATTTTGCTTGTGGGCATACTTCTTTTACTGCTGATCTAAATCCTTGTTGGTGTAAATTTTTACAATCTATTAGTGTTCCATCTAAATCAAAAATTAACATTTTATCCTTGTATAATTATATTCTATATTTGTAAAGTAAATATTGTTGTATGTTTTATAGTTGTGTAAGTTTACCAAATGTTTGATTGATAATATCTTTATCTATGCTACTAAAAACTTTTGTTGCAGTAGTTCTGTTATGTGAATTTATAAATTGGATAGATTTTTTTTGTAAATATTCAAAATCTTTTACTGAACATTGTACATTTACTAGATCTTTTAATGAAATATTAGGTTTCCAAATTCGTGTGTGGCATTTATTTTGGTTAGCATTGCCTATTAACATAGTATTTTTCCCATACAATGTCCAAAAAAATTCAGGAATAGCTTTTTTTCCAAATATGCTATGTAGAAAAGGTAAAGGTTTATGTGTTAATATGTCATATAAATGATTAGCAAAATTAGCAAAGTCTCCTAAAAAAAATTTACATGCAGTAGATGGTTTTAAATAAAAACTATAATCAGCTGTATAAGGTGTACCATAATCAATTTTCACATCTTCTGTAATAACATAATTTTTATCCTGTCTTTTTATTATTAATCTTTCTAAATCGTTATTTAATATTTCCCAAAAATTGTCATTAAATGCATATTGAAAGGAATCTATTCTGGTACTCCATAAGATATCAGGATTATAATTATTTTTATTTTTCCAGTTATAGTAAACATTATAACTCATACTAGAATTATAAAACTGACCTAAGAAATAATGCAAACGTATAATTATATCTTTAAGTTCTACCATATCTACATGATTATAAAAATTATAATTTTTTAAATTATTTTTTAAATATACAAACCTCTTTTTCTTAATTTTTTTCATATTTTTAGGAACATATGTGTCAAATATGTCTAAAATATTATAAAGTTTAGGATCATTATAAATCAAATATAAAAGTTTTAGTATAACATTTGTAAGATTTCCTGGACTTAAAATTCTATACGCACTAGGATTCCAAGGTTTTATAAAATTTTCATAAATGTACTCATTACTATATAATTGTAAGGAATGAGTTTTATTTACATCCTTTTCAGGTATATTAAAGGAATTGCCTGCATCATCTAAAAAAGGTACACTAAAATTCCACATACAAGGAAAAAATTTAAATTCTACATTAGGAAATCTTTCGATTGTAAATTTATTAAAAATATTCTTTATGTAATTAGCATTTATTCTACCCTGTCCACGCAACAAAACAGCTACTTGTATATTATTTTTCATATTTTTTAAATTTTCCTATATCTAGCTTATTATCTATTATAAGCGGATTTTTTTTGTTTGCAAAATATTTATCGCAAATAATTTCTACTTGTTCTAAATTATTAATAATGTTTTCTTTATTGGGAGATTTCACACTATTTGTATTAATATTTCCATTAACTTTAAGGTTTATATCAATATTTTTTAATAATTTTTCTATATTTAATTCCATTATGTCATTGTATGTAACAATTTTTACAGGATTAACGCACTTAGTGTTAACATAATCGTATAACCAAAGATACTGCCTAGATATAGATTCACAAGCTTGTTGTATATAAGATTCGTTTAAATTTATTTTTTTTATTTTATCTATGTCTTTTTTATTCCAAGCCCACTTGTTACACTGAAAACTATATGCTAAACTTTTAATTTGTTCTTGTATGTCTATTCTTACACACAATATATCTAGCCTATTAGCATTTATATAGTAATTAATTTGTTTTAAATTTTTAAAAACTTCTTCTATAACATAAATCCTGTTAATATGATTTTTTATAACTAAACTGCTATTTTTTATAAAATTGTTAATCCATTCTATATTTTCTTTAAAATCATTAACATTATGTACTGATAAACCTTCACAAACATATTTAAAATTTTTATTATTTTTATTTTCAAAATTTATACTATTTAATAAAATATGCAAAAGATAAGTGCTACCACTACGAGGCGTACTTATAATATTATATAAAATATTATTCATAAATAAATTTATAACCTTCTTTTTATTATATATTTATGGAAATAGCAGTCTGTTTACGTGGTCAATCAAACTTTACTCGAGCGGGATATAAATTTTTTAAAAAATCATATATAGATCGTTTTCCGAATGCAAACTTTAAATTTTTTATTCATACTTGGAACTTTGTTAACACTAAAACTTTGGATTTAAATGTAAAAGAATGGAATGTAAAGAAAAAAAATAATTTTTATATTGAAAATAATTATATAGATGTTTGGAAACCGGTTAACTACAAAATAAGCTCTGGCGCAGATTTGTCAAACATATTATTAGAAATATTTAACCAACTTAAAAAACAAAAATTTTTTAATAGCTGGTTTTATAAAGAATATTTGCCTTATCTTAAAACCATCCAACAAGGATTTTCAGCCTTAAGGTTTCCTATAGTTTTAGATCCTATATATAATGAACTTACTATACAAGACTTGGATAAAACCACTAACATAAATAATACTTTTTTAAAAGAATTTATTTATGCGCATTATTTAATGGGCCAATATTATAGTGCTATTAAATCAACACATTTACTTAGAGAATATGCACAAAAAAACAACTATAAACCTGATCTTGTTATAAACACAAGACCTGACTGTGCAACTATTTTATGTGAAAATTTAAATTACATAATACAGGATTATAAAGAAAAAAATAAATGGCATGAAAATCCTATTTTAACTTATAATATATGCAGTCCTAAGGCTTCTATCTTTGTTACAGATTTTATTTTTTTAGCTAATTATAATTCTATGCTTGAATATCTAGGAAATTCTCCTAAAGAAATATTTTTAGATCTTTTTATTAATAGAAAAATAGATGCTTTAAAAATATTAAATTCTTCTATATATAGAAGTCATTTTATTTGGACACAATTAAGTAATAAAGTAACATTTGTTAAAACAAATTGTATTGAGAAATTGGCGTTATTTAGAGATAATGAGGATAACTATATAAATATTTTTAGCGCAAATAAAAATATATACGAAATTTGTCAAGATATAAGAAATATAGACATAGATTTTGAAAAAAAATCTATATCACAATTAGCTAACATAAAAGATTTAGAAAATACTGTATTAAAAGAAAATCCTAATATTTTAATCGATATTTTTAAATTTTTTTATTCTTAATTTTCCACTCATATAATAGTTGTGCTACTTCAAATTCTTCTTCTGTGTCAATATCCATATTTTCAAAAGTTTCTATTTCAAAAAAATCATAATTTGCAGGAACAAAATATCCTGTTTCCTTAAAATCTTTTAATTTTGCTATTGTTCCGCAATTAGGCATTTGATACATAGGTTCAATACCTTGACTATAACTTTGCCAGTGTCCAAACATAAAATTCATACCAACTTTATTTTTGTTTAAATAAAAATGTTTACTAGGATAAACTGCAAATTGATTCCTATTTGTTGTTTGATATCTTTTATACATTTCATTATAACGAGCAAAAAGGGGATTCATCAATAATGTCCATAATACATCTGTATCATTTGATATAGGTACACTATTTAAGATTTCATTAACCACTTCTAGAAAAGTTGTTTGTGTTTCATTACAAAATTTTTCTTCTCTTTGTATATATGTTACATTTTTTGTATTCTTTACATTACTATCGTTTGTACTAATGTAAATGTGATTTACACCAGCATTTAATAATTGTTCTATTTTAATTTGAACAAGTGTTTTATTATTATAAAAATTTTTATGATGTTTATTAGGACATCTTGTGCTTGGAACCTTATATAGTGTAATACATACTAAGCTCATTGCCACTCCTTTATACAATTGAATAATTTTATATTTGTATCCTGTAAACTTTCTTTTCTTATCCTATCTAAAACATTAGATCGATTTACAAATTTTTTGCGTAAGCCATCTAAATTACTACAAATTAAATTTTCTTCTAACATTTCTAAAACTACACTTAATCTACTTATAAATATTTCTTTATCTGTAATGTTGTGGTTTTTTATTGCAAATAATATTTCTTCTTTTATTTTGAATCTTTCTTGCAGATCTAAAAGATCTATTTTCATATCTTTAGGTTCATTAACAATATTAAAAACAAGTTTACATTTTCTATAATTTACAGCCCACCAAGATATTAGTCTGCTAATGTAATGTATGTTATACAATTGTACAGTCACCATAATGTTTATGCTCCAATTTAAATTATTATATAATCTTAAAGAGCTACTAACATCGCTCCATTTCGAATTACCCCGTATATAATTATTTAAATTTCCTATTGCATCTATACTAACATTCATATGAACTTTTTTGAAGGCTTTACAATAATTGATTACTTTTCCCGTATTTCTTGTTCCATTAGTTGTTATATCAACGCATAAATGAGTGTTTCCTGTTTGTATACACCATTCAAATAATTTTATAACTCCTTGCATAAACAAAGGTTCGCCTCCTGCAATTTTTATAGTTTTAATGTTAGGTATTAGTTTTTTCATTATTTGAAATGCAGCAGGATTATCTATCCAATCATCGAATTCCTCTGGTCTATCTCCTATTATATCTTGATCTGCTTTGTTTTGTAAGTATATTTCTTCTTTTATTTGACTACTATTACCACTATAACACATCCTACATTTCAAGTTACAAAACCTTCCAGGTCTAATATCTAACCATAATGGAAAACCTGTTGTATTACCTTTTATAACATCTATGTCTAAATTTTCATTGTTATCTTTTAAAAAAGTATTATTGTGGATTTGTCTATCACTATATCCTTTTTTATCTTCTATTTGCCAACATCTCCAACATTCTAAAGGTCTAGTTCCTTCAAGCATTTTTTTTCTTAATTCTACATAAGAACTTCCTGTCCATATATTTTCAAAATCTTCTATACCTTTTTCTAAAGGTTCAGCCAAACAACATGGAGATACTTTACCATCTATTGTAAAATTAGTGTGTGTAAATGCTGCAATACAAAAACTACTGCTATTTTTTATTTCATTAAAATATATGGTCATTTTTTACAATTTCTTATAGAAAAAAGTTTGTTAATACATTCTTTTTCAACTATTATATTTGCATTTACCTCCTTATATACATTCGTATCTTCTTTAGGCTGGTTAATAGGAGGCTTAACTAATACAGTTTTTCCCTTAAAGTTTAGCGTATTTAAGCAAAATTGTCTAAAATTAAAATTAGGAAGAAAAACATTTCCGTTTTTATCTACTCCAGGTCCCCATGTTTTATGATCACTCCATAAATGCAAATGTTTAAATAGTAAATTTTCATCTGTTTCTGTTGTCAATGTATGATCAAAATCAAAAAATCCAAACATTTTCCCTTTAAATAAATTTCTTAATGTAGAAATTTTTGTAATATCTTCTTTTAATATTTTAATAAATGGTACTTTTATATATTCTTTTTCCCAATCTGAGTTATATCTATTATTTTTTTTACTATCTCTACTTACTATGCTTAAAATTCTACAATCTCTTTGTAAAATTTGATGCGCACTTAGTAATTTATTTCCTGGATGTATAAGAGGACTACCATTATTTCTAAAAAAACTTATTACAGGAATACTAGAAGGTAATTTTTCAACATATATTTCATATGCTACTTGTAATAACGCTCTTACTCTCCTATATAGTCTATAATAAATTGGATTTGAAGGTTCCATTTCTTCTAAACAAAGTAACAATTGTGTGCCTGTAGATTTTGTAGCCATAAAACTATCGGCAGATTGACCATAAAGGTTTATTGCACCCCATGTATGAGGATGTATGGTATTGGGATCTATAAAACCTAAATCTATTCTGTTTTCTTTTATAAATTTTTCCCAATGCCAATATTCAGGATACTTTATAATGTTAGGTTCGTCTTCATAATTGTAGTGTATTTCACTATAAAAAGGTTTTTTAAATATCTCATTGAATAAAAGACGTTGCTTGCTCATTATTGTAAAATACTATGTTTATCTAATAAATTTTTTAATTCTAAGCACCTTAAATGTGAGTTTTTCCTAATATTTTCTAACTTTTTAGTATGATTTAAAAAAAATTGAAATTGTTCAGGATTTTCTGGTGTATCCATAAATTTTAAAACAGAAGTAAAGTGCTGTTTAATTTGATTTAAATTTTCTGTAGTAATTTTACTAGCCAATTTTTCAAACCATTTTTCATAAATTTCCTTTATGTCCTTTTTTACTAGAATTGGTAAATTAGAAATACAAAATTGATTAGGAAACCTTAAAATATGTCCATTATATATTTCATTAAAATTTTTATTTGTAATTTTCATATTCCATTCAACTAAATGCCTTACATTTAAAATGTTAAAAATACTATACGTAGGATGGATATAAATACTTATTTTTTCACTATCATAATCTTTCAAAATTTTATAATTTTTTTCTATAGTACTCCATTTGCTAGGAGGACGCATGTATTCTTGCACATTTTCGTGACCGTCAATACTTGCAGAAAAATTGATATGTTTGAATTCTTTCCAATATTTTAGCAAATATAAAGGTAAGGAATTTAAATTACTATTATACTCAATGTTAATTTTAGAAGAAAAATTTCCTTCTATACAATATTTTAACAGTTTTTTATGCTGGGCATTTATAGTAGGTTCCCCTCCAGTAAAATACAAAGTGTCTACATTATCTAAATTATTTAAAATATCTTTAAAAAACTCACTATTAGAAGAATAAACAAAATTATTTTTAGTAATTTTATAATCTCCATCTTTATATTCAATACCATATTTGTCAGAACTGCCATAATATGGAAAATACACAATATCATTTGCAGTATTTTGTTTTTCTAACTTATAATAATCTTCATACCACAAGTTACTATCTTGTGGTCCACAAGTAGTGCATTTTAAATTGCAACTATTACCAAATCTTAAATCTAAATCTCTTAAAGAAACTTTACTAGAATTAATATTACCTGTTATCAAATCTGTGTTTAGTATATAATCGGGAATTTCTTGACTATATTTACTAATACTTGCTAGTCTTTTACTACCTTTGTTTAGATTTTCCTGTGAATAACAATGATTACATTCTTGCGGTTTATCCCCATTTACCATCTCTAATCTTATTTTTTTATACAAATCACTGTTTCTAGCTTGTTCTAATTTATGAGTATGCACACTAACAATTTTTTTATCATTACCATATATTTTTCCATAATCAACATCTTTTCCTATCATTTCACAACATCCACGTATATCTCCGTTAGTAAACGTACTCAAATGGTTCCAAGCTAACGGACATATTACATCTGTATTGTAATGTAGCTTGTTGTTAATAATTTTATATTTTTTGTTTAAAAATTCTTTTACATCTTTATTAATTACTGCATTATGATAAAGTGTTTCTACTACAAGTAAAATTTTTTCATGTTTAGCAATTGCCCATTGTGTAGTCAAATTAATTATAGTGCTTTTCGCAATTTCTGTTCTTTCTTTTTCATCTTCCGTGCCGTCTAATAAACAATTTTGTATCATAAAATGTTATTGGTTTTTAAAGTATTCTAATTCTTGTTCGTTATATGTCATTATTTTAAATGAATCATTGATGCTTCTTATAGGTACCAAACTTATACATCCTTTTGGTCTACCATTTGCGCCAGGTGTATGCCATTCTTTAATATCTAGAATTTTGTTTTTTAAGGTTTTTGCTCTTTCTAAAAATTTTGGAGGTGTCATTAATTTTATTTCTAACCAATTATCATCATCTACTATATCATGATGTTGTAAAATTACACGACAGTTTTCAATAAATCTTTTTTCATTATTTTTATATAAATCCATACTAGCAAAATGAGCGCTCATATTAATACTATTAATATATTTTACAGCTTCTTTCCAAAATGTAGTGCTTCTACTACCGTTAGTAGTGACAAGCACCCATTGTTTTTTATTTTTTAAAAATTTTATAATATCTAAAAATTTTTCATGTATAGTTGGTTCTCCGCCTCCGAAATTCCAACGAATAACTTTACCATTGCTCCATTCAGAAATAAAAAAATCTATTGCACTTATGATTTTTTTATAAGATAAAAAGTCTTCCGTATTGCTATGGACACTTGGCCAACAATAGCTGCAATTATAATTACATTTCCTTCCTAAATCCCATAATATTTGATAATCAACAGGAAAATTTAATTCTACTCCTACTTGATTTCGGATAGAAGTTTCTGTGTAGTTATCTACTCTTATGGTTCCAGTTTCTCCATTATTAGTAACATCGAGTTTTTTTTGATATTTATAATTCTTTGCTTTACTTAAACAAATATCTGCACCACAACCACAATTATCAAATATACACCTAGTCCATTTTTTGGTTATGTCCATGCCCCAGTTAATATTTCCTTTTAATCCCCAATATTTACCTAAATCTTTACTAGTGCTTATCCATTGAAAGGGACTAGCATTGGGATCTAGGTTATCATGTGTCATTTTATTTTGCAAGTTACTAAAAAAATTTTTTTCTTCTTTTTTCCAGCTAAGCCTTAATTGCACTAGTTGGTCACAATTTTTTGTATCTATTTCTGGCAAAGGCCAACCATCTTTAGTATTTTTATTGATCCAGTCAACATGCGGCATAGGCCCAAATACTTCTAAACAATGTAATCTCCACGATTCTATTATTTGATTAAAATGAGCTTTACTGTTTCGATAACTGCTTGCACAATTAGCATTCCAAATATTTCCATCGTAATCAATATACAATCCTCTAATTCCTGCACTACATAGCCAATTTTTATAGCTATTATATCCTCTTGCAATAGTTTCGTCTATGGAAACTCTAATAAATTTATTTGTACTATCATATATTCTTAATTGTTTATTGTCTAAAGGAACATTTTTATTTTCTATTATTGGCATTAAACCTTTCCTTTTTACACATTATATCAAAATTACAATGACAAAACTTTTTATTACATAGCACAGGTTTGGTTGGTAAAACATAATCGGTGTAAACATT
>Ga0070754_10001377_pt1 | contig 19605 bp, 20 predicted proteins | sample VirMetDEL_Sep_01_FD_75181 | JGI IMG/M metagenome (GOLD analysis project Ga0070754, IMG submission 75181) | Aqueous microbial communities from the Delaware River and Bay under freshwater to marine salinity gradient to study organic matter... | ecosystem: Environmental > Aquatic > Marine >... | reverse complement strand
GGATGAAATGCAGCGCTGACCGTGATTCTCGCGCGTCGCAGACCGCACCACGCCGATAGAACATTCATTGCCTCAACGGGCACCCGAGTGCAAGGGCGTGGTCAATAGAGCGCTTACGACCTTTCGATCGTTCCTGTCTGGATAAATCGCCGGAAGGTCAGTTCCCGTGTCCCTTGTTCAACAGGAAACTCAGACGCGCAACTTCGTTGCCCATCGTCGTGATGCTTTTGCCATCGGCAGTCTGGACGACTTGACCCTTGCTAAGGTGAGTCACGCTTCCAAATTTGCTTTCCTTGGCCATCAGTCCGTCTTTGAAGACGTAGAGCGTTTCACCGTTCTGCAGTGCGATGACCTGCTTGGCCTCGGATCTGGCTGCGTCCATCGCGAATGCCGGGGCCAATGCTGCCATTGAGATGACGAGGATGCTGAGCTTGCGAATCATGGGGTGTCTCCTTCAAGAACAAATCACATTGTTCGACTGAATCAATGTGGTACGAAGTACAGATTCAATGTAGCGAGGCACCCATGACCGGCAGCTTGCGAACGCATTACATCTTGGTCAGCGCAAAGTCAGCAGGCCTTCTTGCAACCCGATTGGTCTCCTCCTTGAATCGGTGGACATGGCACCGTTCCGTAACTGCAGAACACGCAGCAGTCACCCGTCTTCGGCCGAAGAATAGCGTGGCAGTCTTCGCACTCATACAACCATTGGCAAGCATCGGTGGGCATGACTTCAGTCCTTGCGTGTCCACACTCAGGACAGGTCAACACCGACGTCAGGAGCACGTCGGTCAAGGCTCGACTCCCGTGACGGTTGACGGGAAGCCAGCGTCCTTGGTCGCCCGGGTCAGAGCGTCCAATGAAACCTGGGTGTCGTCATAAACAACCGAGGTCCTCCGCTTGCCCAGATTGGACTTCACGTCGACCACTCCACCCAGTTTCGTCAACGCCTTCTTGACCGTGATCGGGCAAGTGGCGCAGGACATACCGGGGACGGATAGAGTGACGGTTTTCTGCGCTGCCCATGCAAGCGGACTCAGCACAAATCCGACAGCAATCAAGATGTGTTTCACAGCCAGGCCTTTCATCAATAGAACCAGTGAGCTATCAGCGGGAATGCCATTGCGGTGGTGAGCAGCAGCACCACGACACCGAACAGCAGTTTGTAGATGCGGTTGATGCGGGGAATCGCACACACCTGACCTGGTTCGCAGGCAGCCGCTGGCCTCCAGATGCGTCTTGCCGCAAAGAACAGCGCCGCCAGCGATACACCCATGAACAGCGGTTGATAGGGCTCCAAGGCCGTGAGATGGCTGATCCAGGCGCCCGAGATGCCCACCAGGATCAACACCAGTGGGCCCAGGCAGCAGGCCGATGCAAAGAGGGCCGCCAGACCACCGGCCAGGAGGGCTTTGCCGCCCTGTTCGGTAGCGGGACTGGAGGTGGGGGTGTTCGAGGTGGTGGTGTGCGTTGGCATGAGCTAACCTTAATGCCGTACCCAAGTACGGAGTCAAGATATGAGCTATTTCCACACACCTTCCGACCCCAACATGACGATTGGCGGATTGGCCAAGGCAGCCGAAGTCAATGTGGAGACCATCCGCTTCTACCAGCGAAAGGGATTGATGCCTGAGCCGCTCCGCCCATCCGGTGGGATTCGGCGCTATGCAGAAGCTGACCGCTCACGCCTTCATTTCATCAAGTCGGCGCAGCGACTCGGATTCAGCCTGGACGAGATAGGCGAGCTGCTGCAACTAGACGATGGCACCAGCTGTGTTCAAGCCCGAACCAAAGCACAGTCCAAGCTTGCGGATGTGAAGAGCAGGCTTGAGGACCTGCACCGGATTGAAGGAGTGCTTGAGGGATTGATTCGACTCTGCGGAGCATCCAGGGGCAAGGTGCGATGCCCGCTAATTGCAGCCTTAAAGACCGACGCTTCGTTGAGTGCCTGAGCCAGCGCTTATGCGTATGTCAGCAACACCGCCGCTTTGCCCCTGCCACACAGATCACTTCTGCTTGGCGAGCCACTTGTCGAACTGAGCGATCTCTTTTTTTTGCGCCACGATGATCTGCTTTGCCATGGCCTTCATCTCGGGTGACTTGCCGGTCTTGAGCTGAAACTCGGCCATGTTCAAGGCTTGCTGATGATGAATTTTCATCATCATCGCGAAGTCCTTGTCGGTATTGCCCGACATGGGCATCTTTTGCATTTCCTCCATGCCCATCATCATGGAACCTTTCATGTCGTTTGCACCTGTGGCGCCTTTGTGCATATCGGCCATGGGCATCGTCGCTGGGCCTGTGGCCGGTGCGGACTGAGCATGTGCCGACAGCGACATCAGCACAGTCAGCGAAACGGCGCACAGAGCCTTGACAGGGACAGTGGTGAAGCGTTTTGTGGTGGATTGATGATTCATGTGACTTCCTTGAAGCTACCCGAAGGCGGGTTCATCATCATCGATAACGATACTTGGATTGACTGTGCGCCAACGTACGCCTGCCCATGGGTTGCGTGGCTGTGTCGGACCGGTTTCGCATAGCAGGGATGACGTCACCCATACAAAAAGGGATCGGTCATCACAACCGATCCCTTCACCACAACCGACCCAAAGGATCGGATTGGCTAAATCACTTCATCGCTTTGATGTCGGTAACGACCATCTTGCCGGCGTCCTGAATGACGATGAATTGGATCTTCTCGCCCACCTGGACCTTGTCCAGCATGGCCTTGTCCTTGACGTTGAACACCATGGACATCGGAGGCATGTCCATGTGTTTGATCTCGCCATGCTTGATCGTGACCTTGCCGTTCTCCTTGTCGATCTTGCGAATTTCGCCGTCGGTCATGGCGGGTGTAGCTGTCATGGTCATCTTGCTGTGATCCATTCCCATTTTGCTGTGGTCTGCACCCGCTTGTGCCATCAAAGGCAAGGACAGGGAGAGCGCGGCAGCGGTGAGGATTTGCGCAACGGTTTGGGTGTTTTTTTTCATGATGTGTTTCCTTGATTGATATGTCCTGATCGGTGAGGCTTATTTGGCAACGACTTTGATTCTGCCGACCATGCCCGCTTCGTAGTGGCCCGGCAGCAGGCAGGCGAAGTCGAACTCACCGACCTTGTTGAAGTTCCAGACAATCTCTCCCTTTTTGCCAGCACCGACGTGTGCCATGTACGGCTCGTCGTGTTCCATACCAGGGAACTTCTTCATCGCTGCAGCGTGCTCATCGAGTTCTTTCTTGGTGCCCAGCACGAACTCATGCATCACCTTGCCGTTGTTGACGTGCACGAACCGGATCGTCTCGCCCTGCTTGACCTCAACGAGATCGGGCGTGAAGCGCATGTTGTCGGTCATGCGGATTTCAACGGTGCGCTTGACGGCGTTCGAATGGCCGCCGATACCCCATTCTTTTTGCTCCATCTTCATGGGCGTGGCACCTTTGGCGTGCTCCTTTTCGCCATGAGCAAATGAAGCTGTTGAAACCGCCAGCATGGCGGACACGATCAAGGTTTTGGTGATGTGCATCTGAAGGTTCCTTGTTGACTGGTCGGGTTGAGTGGGAGGGGCGTGAATGGCTGATCAGTGCTTCATGGTTGAGCCTGTGGGTTTGACCGCACTGGCGGCGGCGGGCGTCGTGTCTGCGCTGGCTTTGGGCCTGACTGCGGGCAACGGTACACCGGTCCATTCGTGCGCAACGGTACCCTCGGGGAACTTGTACGGGCCAGGGTCCTTGTAGTCACCCGGCTTCTGGTCCTTGCGCACTTTGAACACGGTGAACATGCCACCCATCTCCAGCGGGCCAAACTGGCCCGTGCCGGTCATCATGGGCGCGGTGTTGTCCGGAATGGGCATCTGCATTTCGCCCATGTCGGCCATGCCGCGCTCCCCCATCATCATGTAGTCGGGCACCACTTTCTGGATCTTGTTGACCAGGCCACGGTGGTCCACGCCGATCATGGTGGGCACATCGTGACCCATGGCGTTCATGGTGTGGTGGCTCTTGTGGCAGTGCATGGCCCAGTCGCCTTCCTCATCGGCGATCAGTTCGATCTGGCGCATCTGTCCCACGGCCACGTCGGTTGTGACCTCGTACCAACGCGTGCTCGGCGGCGTCGGTCCACCGTCGGTGCCGGTCACCAGAAACTCGTGCCCATGCAGGTGAATCGGGTGGTTGGTCATGGTCAGGTTGCCCACGCGAATCCGGACGCGGTCGTTCAACCGCACGTTGAGTGTGTCGATCGCGGGGAACACCCGGCTATTCCAGCACCAGATATTGAAGTCGGTCATAGTTGCGGTCTTGGGCGTCTTGCTGCCGGGCTCCACATCAAAGGCATTGAGCAGGAAGCAGAAGTCGCGGTCCACCTCGCTGATGTGGGGGTGCTTGCCTTTAGGATGGGTGACCCACATGCCCATCATGCCCATGGCCATCTGGACCATTTCGTCAGCGTGGGGGTGGTACATGAAGGTACCAGGGCGGCGCGCTTCAAACTCGTACACGAAGGTTTTTCCCACGGGGATGGCGGGCTGGTTGAGACCACCCACACCGTCCATGCCGCTGGGCAGGCGCTGGCCGTGCCAGTGGATGGTGGTGTGCTCGGGCAGCTTGTTGGTAACAAAGATCCGCACGCGGTCGCCCTCGACCACCTCGATGGTCGGGCCCGGGCTTTGGCCGTTGTAGCCCCACATGTTGACCTTGAAGCCCGGCGAGACCTCGCGCACCACGGGTTCTGCCACCAGGTGGAATTCCTTGACACCGTTGTTCATCTTCCAGGGCAGGGTCCAGCCGTTGAGCGTGACCACCGGGTTGTAGGGTCGGCCGGTGGTGGGAATCAACGGGGGCGCTGTGTCCACGGACGTTTGGTAGACAGGTTCAGGCAGGGCGGCCATGGCAGAGCGCGCGACGGCAAGACCTGCCACCGAAGCGGCAGCACCCGCGAAAAACTGACGACGTGAATTGAGGAGACTCATGTTGGTTTTCTTTCTATGCGTGCAATGTGATCAGTGGCCAGCGGCAGCAGCGGGCTCACCGCCTCCGCCGCCCAGAGAGACAAAGCTGTCGGGCGCACCGCCTTGAAGCACCCACTGCAGATCGGTCTCTGCGATCCAGAAGTCCCGCTGCGCCTCGATGGCACTGGCCACCGCTTGGGACTGGCTGGAAACCTCACCCAACAGGTCCCACACGCTTTTGAGCATGCCGTTGTAGTGAAGAACAGTTTCTTCGGTGATGAACTCGCGAACCTTCAGGACCTCGTCGCGTGAACTCACGGCCAGGGCGTGGCTTGAGAGGTAGGCCTGGCGAGCGAGGCGGGCGTTGGCGCCATTGCGCATGCCCTCGGCGCGCGGCAGTTGTGCAGCAATGGCCGCAGCGCGCTCGTCCAGCACTTGTTGCGACAAGGTTTGGACCGGCACATCGGGCAAACGGTCAGGCAGCGAAACAGCGCTGTGCATGCCGGTGAGGCCCAACGTTTTGATGAGTGAGGCTTCGGCCTGCGTGGCGGCGTTCTGTGCGCGTCGCACATTCATCTGGGCGGATGACTGAGCCAGTTGAACTTGGGCCTGCTGGAGCTTGCTCCAATTGCCCACACTCACCATGCGGCGACCCAGCTCGTTGCCGGCCTCGGCGGCGTCCAGCGCATCGCGGTGCTGTTTGAGAACCTGTCGTGCAGCCACTGCATGAAACCACGCCTTGCGACCTTGAGCGGCGACTTCCAGCAGCTCGTCCATGTCGTCTACCTTGCGCTGATGGATGGGATCAAGCTCGGCCCATTGGCCTTTGGCAATCAAATCCACGTTGCCCGTACCGATCCTGTTCATGGGTTTGACCAAGTCCAGGTGGGTCCGCCAGGCCTGGCGAACGGCGTCTTCAGCGGTCATGAGGCTCAAGCTGGGAGATGCCAACTCCTGACCTGCTGCAGCGGGAACGTTCTCTTTTTCCCACTTGAGAATGTCGGCATGGCCGCGTTTGAACTGCCCCACGGCGTCGTTGGCTTCGCGCCAGTTCTTCTCGGCGGGCGCCGGTGCGATCTGGGCAGACACCACCAAGGGAATTGCCAGCACGCCCAATGCGAAGGTCCGTAGTGTTGTGGATGGATAGCGTTGATGAATCACTGATTTGCTCCTTTTCAACTGTTTCAAGCTGAGGGCAGTGTGCAAAGGGCAACCCGTCATGAACCTGTCGGTTTCATTACAAAGTTGTCAGGTTCGGTTGCAGGAGGGCGCTGGCAGTGAAAATCTCGTCCAGGAGTGAATGTGAAAATCTTGATTGTTGAAGACGAGCGCAAGACGGGTGAGTACCTGTGCATGGGCCTGCGCGAGGCGGGCTACGCCGTCGAGTTGCTGAACAACGGCGTGGACGGTTTGCACCAGGCCCTGGAGGGGGACCACGACCTCATCATCCTGGACGTGATGCTCCCCGGCATGGACGGCTGGCAGGTGCTGAAAGGCCTGCGCGCCCAGGGCCGCCAGATGCCGGTGCTGTTCCTGACCGCGAAGGACCATGTGGACGACCGCGTCAAGGGCCTGGAACTGGGAGCGGACGACTACCTGGTCAAACCGTTTTCGTTTTCCGAGCTGTTGGCCCGGGTGCGCACCATCCTGCGCCGGGGGCGCTCGGGAATGGAGCCCACCACCCTGCAGGTCGCGGATCTGGAGCTGGACCTGCTGCGCCGCCGGGTCACCCGCGCGGGCAAGCGCATCGACCTGACCGCCAAGGAGTTTGGTTTGCTGGAGTTGCTGATGCGCCGCAAGGGGGAAGTGTTGCCACGCTCGCTGATCGCCTCCCAGGTGTGGGACGTCAATTTCGACAGCGACACCAACGTCATCGAGGTGGCCATGCGCAGGCTTCGTGTCAAGGTGGACGACGGGTTCGAATGCCGCTTGTTGCAGACCGTGCGAGGCATGGGATACGTGCTGGAAGTGCCGGAGCACTCCTGATGATCCGGCGCTTGACCCTCACCGCACGACTCACCGTTCTGTACACCCTGGTGTCGGCTGCGGTGCTTCTGGGCCTGGGTGTCCTGGTAGCGTGGTCCACCCATCTGCACTTCATCGACCTTGACCGTCACTACCTGCTGGACAAGGTGCAGCTCATCCAGAAGATCGTGGATGAAACACCGGAGCCGGCCGAGCTGTCTGCCAAGCTGGACGAATCGCTCAACAGCCATCAAGGCCTGTTCCTCTCACTCACGCGCGGCGACGAGCTGCTGTTTGGAAAAGGCGGCATCACGTTTCCAGCAGAACTCGCTGCGCAAAACGCAGCAGATCAACCCATGGACTGGACCGATGGTGAGCGGCAACTGCGAGGCATGAGCACTGAGATCTCCTCAGCGCAGATGCCCGGCGGATTGACCAGTCCAGGTCAGAGCTTGCGCCTGACGCTTGCGCTGGACACGCAACACCACACCCATTTCATGCAGATGCTGCGCCAGCAGTTGGTGATCTACGTCGTCCTGGCCACCCTGCTTAGCGGCCTCCTGGGGTGGTGGGCAGCCCGCAGCGGTCTGGCCCCGCTGCGGACCATGAGAGAACGCGCGCTCAATGTCACGGCCCACAAGCTCGACCAGCGCATGCCGATCGACGCCGTGCCCGTGGAGATGGCCGAGCTGGCCAACAGCCTCAACACCATGCTGGAGCGGCTGCAGCAGGATTTTGCGAAGCTCATGGAGTTCTCAAGTGACATCGCCCATGAACTTCGCACCCCCATCAGCAACCTGCTGACACAGACCCAGGTGTCGCTGTCGCAGCACCGTGATCCAGACACCTACCGCGACATCCTCGCCTCCAACGCCGAGGAGTTCCAGCGGCTGGCGCGCATGGTGTCCGACATGCTGTTTCTGGCGAAGACGGACCACGGCATCCAGCTGCCGAATCGGGAAGACGTCGCACTCGAAGACGAGGCGAAGAGCCTTCTGGATTTCTACGATGCGGTCGCCGAGGACAAAGAACTTCGCCTTCGGGTGGTGGGAGCGGGTAGCGTGGTGGGTGATCGACTGATGATTCGGCGAGCCATCAGCAACTTGCTGTCCAATGCGCTGCGGCACGCCCACCCTCGTACCGATGTTGCGCTGACTGTCGAGACCCAGATGAACGGCACCAGCTTGTGTGTCACCAACACAGGCGATCCGATCGATGCCGCGGACCTGCCGCGCCTGTTTGATCGCTTCTATCGCGTGGACAAGGCGCGCGCGCATCCCTCATCCGATGGTGCTGGCCTGGGTCTGGCCATTACCAAGGCCATCATGCTTGCTCACGGCGGAAGCGCGTCGGTTACTTCGTCGGAAGGAACAACGCGGTTCTGCCTGCAATTTCCGGGCTCTCATGGGTCTCGTTCTCTTCGCGTCGCCAGCAGCCAAACCCAGACGAACGCGAGCGCCGAGTAGTTGGCGAAGACAAACCAAGGCGTGTTCCAGGCAAGGCCATCAAATCCTCGGTAGGTGAGCGGGTAGAGGACTGGAGACGGAAAGAAGTCGTCCGAGTGGGTGAATACATCAATGAGGATGTGCGACCACCATCCGGCCAACGGCAGCCAGAGGACACGAGACCATCGCCAAGCGACCAGCGTCACTGCCATGGCGATCACCCCGCTGTGAAAGATGCAGTGGAGATGGTGCGACCACAGTTCCACGCTCTCGGGTAAAGGCTGCACCCTTTCCGGCAGCGCTCGGACATAGGTCATGAACTCGGCTGGCAGCCTGTTGAAGAGAGCCCACGCCGCCACAGGCAACATGTGCATCAGATCCGGCAACGCCGCCATTGCGGCAGTGGCAAGACCAGTTGCAACGGGTATTGGACGGTGGCGTAACAGCAGGACGACGCCCGCTCCCGCCCACAGCGCATGTGCAGCAATGTCCACGTTGGCCTCCAAGAACAGATTGGCTCGCGCTGAACAGTCTACGGTGCCTTGTTTGTTCAGGCTCTCCAATCAGGCAAGCGCAGTCAATCTGCGCGCCCTAGAATCCAGCCATGCCCCGCTTGCTCGTCCTCGTCCTGTGTCTGCTGCTGCCCTTGCAGGGGTTTGCGGCGTGGCAGGTACCTGCGTCACCATGTCCCATGCAAAACATGATGGCCATGGCGGACGAAGCCGGCGAGATGGCAGAGTCCCTGGCCGAGACCATGGACGATTGCTGCAACGACATGGCCACCTTCGAGCGCACCGGCCAGCCCTGCAAGAGTGTCCAGAGTTGCGTCGCGCCCGCTGCAGGCCTGCCGTCTTTCCCCACCCTCGTGGCCCAGACCCCGGTCACCGAAAACCCTCAAGCGCCGACCTGGCGCAGCCTTCCTCCGGGCGCGACCTCGCGCCTCTGGCGTCCTCCCACTTCCGTCTGATTCCCCGCACAGCGCAGCCCACCCGCCGGTGGCGCTGCTGTCGCGCGCTGTCAGGGCTTTTGCGCCCGGGCGTGCCTGCTCCGGAGTTCAGACATGGAACACCCCTCGCTTTTTCTTGCGCGCGCCGTGCTGGCCTTTGCTGGCCTGCTCGCGCTGATCACACCTGCTGCCGCCGATGAACCCCTGAGCCTGGGCGCTGCGGTGAGCGCCGCCGTGGCCCGCTCGCGCAGCCTCGACGCATCAACCGCCGCCGCGCAAGGCGCGCGAGAGATGGCGGTGGCGGCCGCGCAGCGACCCGACCCGGTGCTGCGCCTGTCGCTGGACAACCTGCCGGTGGACGGCCCTGAGCGCTTCAGCACGACGCGCGATTTCATGACCATGCGCTCCATCGCTCTCATGCAGACCCTGCCCGGCGCAGACAAGCGCCGCGCCCGGGGCGAGCGCTACGAGCGGGAGGCCGAGGCAGCGCTCAGCGAGCGGGTGCAGCGGGTGGCCCAGCTGCAAACCGAGGTGGCGCAGGCCTGGCTGGAGCGCCGCATGCAGGAGCAGCGATGGTTGTTGCTGCAGGCGCAGATCAGCGAAGCGCGTGTGCTGGTGCAGACCACCGAGGCGGCCCTTCGCGGCGGACGGGGCTCCACGGCCGATGCGTTGAGCGCGCGCGAAGCACTGGCCCAGCTGGAGCAAGGCGTGATCGGCGCGCAGGCCGAGCGCACCAACGCCCGCCTCACGCTGGCGCGCTTCACCGGTGGGCCTCCCGACCAGCCGCTGGCCGATCCGCCGCCGATGCCGTTCAACCCCGCACCCGTCAACACAGCAGACGAGTTGCCGGACCTCAAAGCCCTGCAAGCCCGCGAAGCCGTGGCCCGGGCGGAGGCCGAAGTGGCCCGACAGGAGCTCAAGCCCGACTGGAGCGCCGAGATCATGTTCAGCCAGCGCGGCTCGCAGTTCTCCAACATGGTGTCGGTCGGCGTGTCGGTGCCGCTGCAGTGGGACCGGCCGCAGCGCCAGCAACGAGAGCTCGCTGCACGTCTGGCCCGCGTGAATGAGCTGGAGGCCGAGCGGGAAGAGCAGACGCGTGAGCGGGTGCTGCAGGTTCAGCGCTGGCAGCGGGAGTGGCAGGCCGGGCTTGACCGCCTCGCGTTGCTGGATGCCCAACGCCAGCCGCTGGCCGCGCAGCGCGTGGACGCTGCGCTGGCCGCTTACCGGGGCGGGCGCGAAGGCTTGGGCCCCGTGCTGCAGGCGCGCCGCGATGCGCTGAATCTGGCGCTGGAGCGCCTGGCGCTGGAACGTGAAACCGCTGGCCTGTGGGCTCAACTCAACTATCTCGTCCCCGACACCACCGCTGGAGTGAAGCCATGAACAAAAGAACATCCCTCATCGTGCTGGCGGCCCTGACCGCGCTCGTAGCCGTGGGCGGTGGCGCCTGGTGGCTGGGCATGCAACAGGGCATGGGCCACACCACAGCGGTCGCTGCGCAGCCTGTGGCCAGCAGCAGCGCCCTGGCCGCCGACGACCCGTCGCTGTGGACCATTCCACAGGGCGAAGAAGCCACGCGCCGGCACATCCGCGAATCGCTAAAGGCAGGCGACCTGGACCCGGCCACGGGCCGGCGCATCCTGAACTACCACGACCCCATGGTGCCGGGCAAGAACTTCGAGGCACCCGCCAAGTCGCCCTTCATGGACATGATGCTGGTGCCGCGCTACGCCGGCAGCGACGCAGCGGACGCCAGCAGCGTCACCGTGAGCCCGCGCATTCAGCAGAACCTGGGTCTGCGCACGGCGCCGGTGGTGGAAGGCTCGCTGGTATCAGAGGTGACGGCTGTCGGAAACGTGGCCTGGAACGAGCGCGAGCGTGTGGAGCTGAGTTCGCGCGCCATGGGCTTCGTGGAGAAACTGCATGTGAAAGCGGTGCTTGACCGCGTGGCAGCCGGTGCGCCGCTGGCCGAGCTGTACGTGCCCGACTGGGTGGCTGCCCAGGAGGAGTACCTGGCGCTGGCGCGCCTGACGGGCGATGGCACCGACTCACTGCAGGATGCGGCGCGCCAGCGCATGCGTCAGGCCGGCATGACGCCCGCGCACATCCAGCGCGTGGTCACCTCGGGACAAGTGCAAGCGCGGTTCACGCTCACCGCGCCCATCGCCGGCATCGTGAGCGAACTTATGGTGCGCGAAGGCGCCACCGTGATGCCGGGCATGACGCTGATGCGCCTGCAAGGCACGCGCACCGTTTGGGCCGAGGGGGCTGTGCCCGAGAGCCAGGCCGCGCTGCTGCAACCGGGTGCGCGCGTGCGCACCACCAGCCCCGGTGCGCCCGGCCAGACGTTTGAAGGCCAGGTGCAGACGCTGCTGCCCGAGGTGGACGCGGTCACCCGCACCATCCGCGCACGGGTGGAGCTAGCCAACCCGCAGGGGCGGCTGGTACCCGGCATGCTGGTGAGCATGCGGCTGGACCGCCCGAAGGCTGCGACCACCCTGCTGGTGCCCAGCGATGCGGTGATCCACACCGGGCGTCGCAGCGTGGTGATGGTGGCCGAGGACGGCGGGCGCTTCCGCCCGGTGGAGGTGACCGCGGGCCTGGAGGTGGGCGGCCAGACCGAGATCAGCGCGGGGCTGCAAATGGGTCAGCGCGTGGTGCTCTCCGGGCAGTTCCTGATCGACTCCGAAGCCAGCTTGCGTGGGCTGGAGGCTCGGCTCAATGCAGAACCTGCGCCGACACTGCAGCGCTACACCACCGACGCGGTGATTGACGCGCTCAGCGGCGACACCGTCACGCTCACGCACCCGCCGATTCCGGCACTGAAGTGGCCGCAGATGCAGATGGACTTCAAGCTGCCTCCGCGCGCGCAGCAACCCCGCGATCTGGAAGCGGGCGACCGCCTCCAGATCGAGTTCGAAATGCAGGACGGCGACGTGCCGCGCATCACCAGCCTGCAGCGCGTGGCACCGGAGCCCGGCAAATGATCGCGGGCCTGATCCGATGGAGCATCGCCAACCGCTTCCTCGTGCTGCTGGCCACGGCGCTGCTCAGCGCCTGGGGCGTGGTGGCCCTGCAGCGCACGCCGCTGGACGCGCTGCCCGACCTCTCCGACACGCAGGTGATCATCCGCACCACCTGGCCCGGGCAGGCGCCGCAGATCGTGGAGAACCAGGTCACCTATCCGCTGACCACCACCATGCTGTCGGTGCCAGGCGCGCGCGCGGTGCGCGGCTTCTCGATGTTCGGCGACAGCTTTGTCTATGTGCTGTTTGAGGACGATGTGGACCCGTACTGGGCGCGCTCGCGTGTGCTGGAGTACCTCAACCAGGTGCAGGCTCGCCTGCCGCCGGGAGCGAGCTCATCGCTTGGGCCTGATGCCACCGGCGTCGGCTGGATCTACCAGTACGCGCTCATCGACCGCAACGGCGGGCAGGACGTGGCGCAGCTGCGCGCCCTGCAGGACTGGTTCATTCGTTTCGAACTCAAGACCGTGCCCGATGTGGCCGAGGTCGCCAGCGTGGGCGGCATGGTCAAGCAGTACCAGATCGTGCTCGACCCCGACAAGATGGCCGCCTACCGCGTGACGCAGGCCATGGTGGCCGAGGCGGTGGTACGCGGCAACCAGGAGGCCGGGGGCTCGGTGCTGGAGCTGGGCGAGGCCGAGTACGCGGTGCGTGCCAACGGTTACCTGAAAACGCTGGACGACTTCCGCGCCATCCCGCTCATCACCAGCAGCGCTGGTGTGTCGGTGCGCCTGGGCGATGTGGCGCGGGTGCAGACCGGACCGGAGATGCGGCGCGGTATCGGTGAGCTCAACGGCGAGGGCGAGGCCGTCGGCGGTGTGGTGGTGATGCGCTCGGGCAAGAACGCGCTGCAGACCATCGAAGCGGTGAAGGCACGTCTGGCCGAGCTGCAGCGCAGCCTGCCGGTCGGTGTGGAGATCGTGCCCGTGTACGACCGCTCGGGCCTGATCGAGCGCGCGGTGAAGAACCTGGGCGAGAAGTTGGTGGAAGAGTTCATCGTCGTGGCCCTGGTGTGCCTGGCCTTTCTGTTTCACCTGCGCAGCGCGCTGGTGGCCAGTGTGTCGCTACCGCTGGGCGTGTTGATGGCGTTCATCGTGATGCAGCAGCAGGGCATCAACGCTAACGTGATGTCGCTGGGCGGCATCGCCATTGCCATCGGCGCCATGGTGGACGCAGCCATCGTGATGATCGAAAACGCTCACAAGCACCTGGAGCGCTGGGCACACCAGTACCCGGGCGAAACGCTGCAGGGCGAGCCGCGCTGGCGCGTGATCGGCGACGCCGCCGCCGAGGTGGGGCCAGCACTCTTCTTCTCGCTGCTCATCATCACGCTGAGCTTCATCCCGGTGTTCACCTTGGAAGCGCAAGAGGGTCGGCTGTTCGCACCGCTGGCCTTCACCAAGACCTACGCCATGGCGGCCTCTGCCGGCCTGGCCGTGACGCTGATCCCGGTGCTTATGGGTTACTTGATCCGTGGACGCATCCCGGCCGAGACGGCCAACCCGCTGAACCGCGCCCTCATCGCGCTGTACCGCCCGGTGCTCGATGCAGTCCTGAAGGCGCCGAAGATCACGCTGCTGGTCGCGGCCCTGGTGCTGGTGGCCAGCCTGTGGCCGCTGCGCCAGTTAGGCAGCGAGTTCATGCCGCCGCTGGACGAGGGCGATCTGCTCTACATGCCCACGGCGCTCCCTGGCCTTTCGGCCGCCAAGGCAGCCGAACTGCTGCAGCAGACCGACCGGCTCATCAAGACCATCCCCGAGGTGCAGAGTGTGTACGGCAAGGCCGGGCGCGCCGAGACCGCGACCGACCCGGCGCCGTTGGAGATGTTCGAGACCACGATCCAGTTCAAACCGCGCAACGAATGGCGCGCCGGCCTCACGCCCGAGGCGCTGATCGAGGAGCTCGACCGCACCGTGCGCGTGCCGGGTCTCTCCAACATCTGGGTACCGCCGATCCGCAACCGCATCGACATGCTCGCCACCGGCATCAAGAGCCCTGTGGGCGTTAAGGTGGCCGGGCCCGACCTGGCCACCATCGACCGCCTCACCGGCGAGATAGAAAAAGCGGTGAAGGACGTGCCCGGCGTGAGCAGCGCGCTGGCCGAGCGCCTCACGGGAGGGCGCTACATCGACGTGGACATCCGCCGCGCCGACGCCGCGCGCGTCGGTCTGAACATCGCCGATGTGCAGGACATCGTGGCCGGCAGCGTGGGCGGCATGAACATCGGCGAGACGGTGGAGGGCCTGCAGCGTTTCCCGATCAACCTGCGTTACCCGCGAGAGCTGCGCGATTCGCTGCCCGAACTGCGCGCGCTGCCCATCGTGGCGCCGGGCGGTCAGCGCCTGGTGTTGTCCGACGTGGCCGATCTGCGCATCACCGAAGGACCGCCCATGCTGCGCAGCGAAAACGCGCGCCTGGCCGGTTTTGTGTACGTGGACATTCGTGGGCGCGACCTGCGCGGCGCTGTGCTGGACATGCAGCGCGCGGTGGCGCAGCAGGTGGCGTTGCCGGCCGGGTACTCGGTGTCGTGGTCGGGCCAGTTCGAATTTCTGGAGCGCGCCACCGCCAAGCTCAAGCTGGTGGTGCCGGTCACGCTGCTGATCATCTTCGTGCTGCTGTACCTGATCTTCCGCCGCTTCGACGAAGCCTTGCTGATCATGGCCACGCTGCCGTTCGCGCTGGTGGGCGGGGTGTGGTTTCTCTGGCTGCTCGGGCACAACCTGTCGGTGGCCAGCGTGGTGGGTTTCATTGCACTGGCGGGTGTGGCGGCCGAGTTCGGCGTGATCATGCTGATCTACCTCAAGCAGGCATGGCAGGAGCGACTGGACGCCGGGCGCACCGACGAGCCGTCATTGCTGGAAGCCATCCGCGAGGGTGCGGTGTTGCGCGTGCGGCCCAAGGCCATGACGGTGGCCACCATCGTGGCCGGTTTGCTGCCGCTGTTCTGGGGCATGGGCACCGGCAGCGAAGTGATGCAGCGCATCGCAGCACCCGTGATCGGCGGCATGATCAGCGCGCCCTTGCTGTCTCTGCTGGTGGTGCCGGTGGTCTACCGGCTTATGAGGCGGCAGCGCTCACCATCCTCGGCTTATGAGCCATCTTGACCCACACAGACACCTTGGTGGGACGGCTCGCATTTTTTTGACCGCTTTGTCTGAAAGCAGCCATCCAGTAGACGCAAACGAGTGACCGCCTTTGGCCGTGAGTGCGTGCGAAACCCGTCATAGCCAACGGCAGCAGTCGCTGCCTACATTGGCAGGCTGCCCGACTGCAACGGGCCGAGGCTGTGTAGAAACGCACGATGCCTTCAAGCATGGATTGCCAAAGTCCCCAGTTAGGACGTATCCCCGCCACGCTCTACCCGCAGTCGACCCATGGGGAACCAGTCGCTGCGGACGACCCAATCACGCATTCAGCCGACAACAGACTGCCGGGCGAACAGTTTCTCAAAAAAATCCACGATGAGTTGCTTTGAGCGTGGACCTACCAGGTAGCGCCCATCGACTCGCTCCACATCCGCAAACTCAGCGGCGCCGAAACGATAGACCTCGTATCCCTGCAATCGCAGGCGTCGGTCCTCGGCCGCCATCTCCGCATACCTTGCTGGCGACGCCACATCGCCATTTGCGAAATGGTGCCTGCCGTCCACCTCCACCACGATGCGGGCGCCATGCCCCAGCAAGAGCAGAAAGTCCATGCGCTGCCGCGGAAGCACTCGGCCGGCGCCACGCTCAGATGCGGTTCTGGGGTCGTAGTGCAGATAGACCTGAGGAATCAGCGCCGGTAGCTTGTCACCCATGGTCCGCGCAAAGTGTGCGTAGTAGGCCTCAAAGATGGCGACCTCGCCCGGCGACTGGGCAGCGTACACCGCGGCGCGCAGTCTTCGAAAGAGGCCCTTTCTTGCATCCAAAACCTCCTCGTACCGCTCCCGGTCGAGCCACCAATTGACCAGAGCGTCCCATCGAAGACCTCCGTCGGAGAGCACGCGGTCGTAGATCAGAGCGTCAGAGTCGTTGGCGATAGCGACATCATTGTTGATCGCGTCCACGAAGTACAGATCAGGCTTGCAGTTGATCGCCGCAAAGATCAGATTCTTCGGCGTACCGGTCACTCCACTGGCCGCGCGGCGCACACCGTACAGGGGATGGCGCGAGACCTCGGCGATGACGGAAAGCACGAAGCCATCGGCAACCAGAAGCCTGTTGAGCGATTGAACGAGGCGTTCCTGCTCCGTCCCGCGGCGGCATACCGGATCCACCACCTTCTCTACCATGTCGATGAAGCGCTGCTGCGAGCATGTCAGTGCGCCGCACAGCTCCAGCAGTTCGGCATTGCTTAGATCGTTGTCTTCGACATAGTGCCGCTGGATATCGTCGCGCAGCGTGGCCGCGAATTTGGTCGAGTGTTGCGCGGGCTTTTCGAGATGTGGACAAAGCACCGCCACGCCGTCCCAGACCGGCAGATCCCCGAACAACTCTCCCGCCGAGACCAGCTCCGCGAGCACCGCGCGGCGGGTGAGATCCGTGATGCGGTGATCGGCATGCGTCATCAGCTCACTCACGTAGTCCGCCAGGTCCGCAGCGCCATACTCCTCCACCACGCGATGCGCAAGCGCCAGCAGGTCCGGCCCCTTGAACGTCGTGATCCGACTGCGCACGTACTTTCGCTTGCTGTTCATCGCCTCGGCCGAGTCGCCCTCGCGCAGCCCCAAGGCCACGCAGGCGGCAGGCAGCGCAGGTGCGCTCACAGCCCCCCACAAGGCCTCAGCGATCGCGTCGCGCAGCGTTTCGAGCGGCGGTGGTCGATGTGGTTGCGCCATCGATGAATCTGTCTGCTATCGGGGTGAATTCCGGCGAATGACCAGCTGGACCATCGCGAACAATCGGTGGTAGAGGTAATCCACGTGATCGACATCGATCACCGGCAACTGCTTGAGCTCATGGTGGCGCAAGAGATGTCCATTGCCGACCTGCGTGAGTTCGCGCGCCTCCTTCTCGAGGACTTCGCGGAACGCAGGCTCGGAAGCACTTCTGTCAAGGATCAACTGGACCGACTTAGCTTTGTTTACATCGGCCAGGGACTTGATGCGCTCCCAGGCATCGAACAGCCGTTCAAGTGCTTCGCGCCGGATCAAGGGATCCGGATCCGAAAACTTCCTCCGGCTCTCCTCCAGCATCACGTTCAGCGTCCGATCTCCCGTCTCAAAGTGCGTCCGCACTAGACGTTCTCCGAGCACGGCCGGCAGCAAACGGCGTATTTCGCCGTCTTCTCCCAAATCATAGGCGATGCCGTTGCGAGCAAGGATCCGGTTCAAATCGGCGCGGAACGCTGCTTGCCCGGCCTCGATATCGAACGTGAGGTGGTGGTGTCGGTGGTATTCGTGATGCCAGCCGACGACAGGCAATGCCACCTTGCGCCACACGAACTCCACGAAGTCCAACGCCAGCAAGGTCGGCGGCGCCCACGGCTCTCGGGTGCGCAGGAAGCTTTCCTCATCAATCCGGTCGGTCTGCGGTGGCCACGACAAGCCGTGCAGTTCGGCCTCGATCGCGCTTTTCAGGTCGGCGATTTCGTTGCCGCAGATGGCCTGCCCGTCCGGACACTGCTCTGGAAAGCTGGCCCCGAAGGCGCCCTTGTTCGCCAACGACGCCGCAAGCGCCACGATACCGGCCCACGTCAAATGGCTTATTTCGCGTTCGGTTCTGGCTTTGGGTCCGAGTTCACGGTCGCTGAAATAGTCGGTCATTGAAGATCCTTGGTCGTCTGCGTCTTCCGCCCAGCGACTATCTGGTTCCCTTCGACCCCGGTTTGCGTCTCCCGCGAGCCGTCCTCATGGGCGGCTGCCGTAGAAAAGCGTGGCGCCAAGACATCGAGCAACGTCGTCAACAACGCTTCCAGTCGAGCGATGGTCAGCGCGATCTCTTCGCTGCCCTGTGCAAAGTGCTGGCGAGCGAGTTCGTCGACGTCGATGCCGCCGGTGTCCAGTCCAATCTGCTGCACCGACAGGAAGATCCCCAGTTCAGGCGTGCTGAACGCTGCGGCATGGATCAGCTCGTTGCGTGGGCCCTTGTAGCTCCTCACCGCCTGTGCAACCGCCTGCAGCGCCGACGTGAGCTTGTCGTCGTCCAATCTAACCTGTTGCTGAACATACTGGTTTCCGGATGGGGCCTCAAATTCCTTCCTGTTCAGCAAAAGAACAGCGCCGACCAGTCGATGGGCCCTGTCCACAAACCCGATGACGCGCAGCACGAAGTTCTCGTAGTGGTATCGGTAGATGTCAGGGCTGGGGCTGGGCCGCGAACTGAGCTCTGTCACGAAGCCTGCAGTCAGACGCAAAGCGGCCAACGCGTTGTCCAGTTCCGACACCCTCTCGAAGACCCCTGCAGCGTAAAGCTCCAGGGCCGACGCATGGAAGCGGCGCTTCTCGGATTTGAACGCCGCCAAGCCCTTCACCGCGTAGCTGCTGTAGTGCGGCAGAAGTACCTGCAGCCCCGGGTGATCGCTGAGGTTTCGCGTTTGTTTTTTGAAGCCCATGATCTGGCCGTAGAAATTTCAGTGGCTCTGCTGGAAGCGGATGGCCGGTGGCAGTGTTGCGATGCGCTTGCGCCAGATGTGCTGGAGATACGGGTCGGTGATGGCGTACCGACCGTATCCATTGCGAACGATGATGTCTTCGTATTGCAGCAAATGGGCGATTCGCTGGACCTGATCGGCAGTGACTTCGCGCCCTACCGCGCCAGCGTATGAGTCGAGTGCGGCTAGGGAGAAGATACCGATAGCGCCCTCCTCAGCTTGAGCGACGTAACTGGAAACGGCGCCGGCAAGTACGCCCATTTCATCGATCCTCTTGATCTCAATGTCCGCAGCGACTTCCTTTAGTGTGGCGGCAATGACCGGAAGGTACCGGTCGGTCTCCTGCGGCTGATACTGCTGCAGGATGCGCAGGGCGCGCTGGAGCTCCTCGGGGCGGCGGCCGAGCAGGGAGAAAGACTGGCTGGCCACCGAAAGGCTGGGAATGACTTTGACGCCCTCTCTTTGGAGTGTCTGGAGCACAAATTGCACGTAGTCATTGCCCAGCTTCGGGAGCTCGACCGAGGTTGCCCCCAGGAACGCGCTTGTATGCCCCACCGTCATATCGACGACCTGGGTGCGGTGTGATTGACCTGCCCCCCGCCAGCCGTACCAGGCTGAAGTTAGTGAAGTCCGTCAACCACCAGGAGAATGACGGATATGAAGAAGAGCAGATTCACCGAGGAACAAATCATCGGCTTCCTCAAGCAGG
>Ga0070754_10001375_pt1 | contig 19636 bp, 11 predicted proteins | sample VirMetDEL_Sep_01_FD_75181 | JGI IMG/M metagenome (GOLD analysis project Ga0070754, IMG submission 75181) | Aqueous microbial communities from the Delaware River and Bay under freshwater to marine salinity gradient to study organic matter... | ecosystem: Environmental > Aquatic > Marine >... | reverse complement strand
TGAAAGAGAAGTAAAATTAGATTTTGGAGACTTTTATGTTAAAGGTTTTATAGATACAAATGATAAAGAGTGTACTACTCTTATTGACTATAAGACAGGCTCTATGGATAAAGTAGATGTGTATGAGTCGGATGATTATAACCAATTAGGTATCTATGCGGCGGCTATTGAGCAAGAGACAGGTAAGTTACCTGAATCAGCCCACGTAGAACTAATAGAGAGAGTCGGTAATGCTTTTAGAGGTGAAGACCTTGCTTTAGGTACAGAGGTAGCAAGAATACCTCAGGATATTTCACCTGAAAAGATAGAGCAGATTAAAGCTGACGTACTTAAAGTTGCTAAAGAGATTAGCGACTATTACAGAGTGTTTAACTTATTAAATCAAGAGTTAGTATGAAATTAATAAAAACATTAGCACAAGTTGTAGCTATATACAGTCCAATACTATATTGGAATCTTACAGTAGATACAACTTCTGATAATATGGGAATAGGCTTGATACTTGCGGGTGCTTGTGTAGCCTTTTTAATTGAGTGGGCGTATAAAATGTACGTCTATATCAAGAGTTAAATAAGAAGGGGGCTTGCGCCCCCCTTTTTTTTATTTCATTTTCTTCACTAATTCCTGATACTTGATTATAGTTTCTTCATTCATAATCTTATTAGTAAACAGTTCATTCTTTAGTTCCTTATTCATCTTACCTATCTCAGCCTTAGCTTCAAATAATTGGTCTCCAAATATATCAGCTAATATAATAGCCCTTTGAGAAGGAGTTCTGAATTGTAAGTCTAATATAACAGGATTCTTATTAGGGAACTTAACAGTTTCCTTAAATGTATTTACCATTCTTTTGAATTCGTAAACATCTTCACCTGCCATTCTCTTGAATACTTTATTAGCTTCTTCATTAGTAATTTCCTTATTAAGAAGACCTTTAGCTAAATCTTTAAAGATTGCTTTATCTTTTAAGTTCTTAATCTGAGCCTTAGAGAATTCTTTTAAGTAAATCTTATCCCAATCTTTTCTTCTATTGAACTCACTTGTAGATTTCTTAACCCTTCCTGTAACAGATTTTAGAATACTCTTTCTAACATCTTCCATAGATTTCTTAGCATCTTCATCAGCTAACACTACATCTAATCCACCATATAAAACTCCTACGAATGGAGAAGTACTTGGAGTAGTAATCAGACTCTCTACTGCACCTTTCATTCTTGCAGGAGATAATCCTAACTCTTCCCCTACATTCTTGTATAATTGTTCTACTGACCTAGACTCGTGACCCTCAACAGGTTCAAGTACCTTACCTCTTAAATAAGATAAGTCTTGGTTTCTGTAATAATCATAACCTGTTGTATAGGTTAATGAAGCCTTTATTAATGGATTCCTTGTGATATTACCTGTGACACTTGTTTCTATTGGAGATATATTCTTCTCTAATGCAAAGAAAACATTATCTAATACTTCTTTACTTGTTGTAAGAGCCTCTAACTTTCTATTCCAAGTTCCTTCATCGCTTCCCCAACTTTCTCCGTTCCAATTAGTATTCTTTTTCATAATACCTTCTTGTACACCATTTACATAATTAATTAACGGTGTAAGGAAGTGTGGCTTAGATACTCTATAAAATACATATTCTCCCCTTTCATCAACTTCACCTGTAAAGTATATTTGGTAATTAGTTTTATCATATTGGCTAACACCTTCTAATGCTTTAAGATATCTTTCTGTCTTAGTTAGATTCTTATCTGCTTCGATTGTGTCTAAATATGCTTGTGTTCTCTTCTTAGGTTTCTTTTCTTCATCTTCACTACCTAACATATAGATACTAGCGGCAATAGGTACTGCTGATAATATAATGGCTGATTGCGCCATTCTTATCATAGTCTCAGCAGGTCTTTCGTGTAAGTTCTCTATTGCTACACGTGTACCTTGAACCCCCGCATTAAGATAAGGCACTAACGCATCTGCATCCTTTGTGTAAATACCACCTTGACTAAAGTCTGTCGTATTACGTGCTGAGGCTGTTGCGTTTGTATAAATATCTTCTTGTTGCTCTTTTGTAGCATCTTCTATATCCTTAAGTCCTAATTCTTTTAACTGATTAACAATAGAACGATTGAATACTGCCATACGGAAGCCAATCTCAGAATACATTTGTAACTTATTAAGAGTAACCCATTTGAATATAGTTCTACCTTTTTCCTTAACTCTGTTATCTACAAGGTTCTCTGCAATTCTTCTCATACCCGTAGTACCTTTGAACTTACCTTGTGTGTGTAAGAAATCAAGCATACCACCGTGCTTAACGAATTGTTCAAATCTTCCTCTACCACCTTCTTTTGGTCTCCACATATCTCCTACGATTGCTCTTGTAGTATCTACGGCTAATCTAACCATATTTACAGGTACAATAGCACCGTACTCTTCTGAGAATGTAGAGATAAACATGAAATCTCGAGGCGAGTTCGTTAAGAAGAAAGCAGGGTTATTACCTGTCGCAATAGTCTTAACTAAAGCTGTACCTGACAACATTACTAATCTTTCTCTCTTGTTACTGTTACTGATGAAACCTTTTAGGTTATCGTTATATTGGTCAAAGAAAGCCTCTTCCATAAGTAGCTGATGCTTAACACCATCCTTATAGTATGTCTGTGCTTTTTCTAATCCTTTTTTAGTGTACTTATATTTAGGTTTACCTGATTTAGTGAAGCCGACAATAGGATTTTCACGAACTCTACTTGCAAGTTCATCGAAATACTTAATAGTCTTTCTCTCTTTTCTTGTAGGCTTATCTTTAGCTTTTAGTTTATCAACTACCTCAGCTTGCTTCTTCATAAATTCAGATAGCTTCTTAGTAGTCATATTCATAGCATTAGATTTTGCTCTTGTATTCATAGAACGTGCTAACAGATACATAGAATCTACAATAAGTGATTCGTTAGAACCATCTTCTAATTTACGTATTTGGTCTTGTCCTAATGATGCTGACTCAGGTGCGCCCATTTCTATAATAGACATCTCTTGTTCTTGGTCAGTAAGGAATTTTAAGAATACACGAGGTTGGTAGTCAACGTCAAAGAATGAATCTCTAAATTCTTTTGTTACTATTCCTGACTCGTACATACCGTCTAATAAACTCTTGAAAGAACTAAAGTAAGCATTTGCTCTTTTAGTTAAATCATTGAATTGTTTATCTCCTAATCTTTCCTTAAACTCTGCTAATGTTGCCTCAGACGTTTGTCTGTTTTGGAAGTCAGGGTGTACAACAGGGTCTTCACCACGTTTCTCTCTGTTCTTATCAATGGCAATAAATCTCATTTGAAGGATGATTTGGTCTAATTGTTCTATTTGTTTAGACGATAATCCTTTGTATATTTTATCATATGCTTTATCCCAACTGTATTTAGCGAAACCTGATGCACCTTTCATAGTAATCATATAGTTTCTGATTAGTTTACCACCTGCCTTCATTAATATCATCTTAGGTAGGTACTGTCTATCCCAATACAATTTAGCTATGTTTCTTAATCCTTTTCTAAGGAAGTTAAGAGTACTCTTTTTAGCGAACATCTCTTTCTGAGCCTTCTTATAAGATTTTTGTGCATTCTCAAACGCTTGTTTTTGGTCAACAGGTTGTCTTCTTCTAAGGATATCCCTAGCTACCATTTGCTCTCTTTGAGTTTCAAAGCTAGCTATTGCTTGTGCTTCTGTTTTACCTGCATTAAGTTGATTATCTAATTCTTGCTCAACAGCCATTCTACCCTCGGCTTGTTTAGGCGTAAGGTTATCGGCTAATTGTTGTGCTATATCTTTAAGAGCGCCTTTCTTTTCTTCGGCAGTTAAGTTCTTGTACCAATCAGTAGTCTTAATATGATTTAATCCTGCTGATATAACGTCTGCACCTGTCTTAGCAGTTTTTACCGCAACCTTCATAGCCTTAACAGCACCTTGTAATACAACAACAGGTAAAGCCATACCTAATGTTTCTTTACCGAAGTCAGATAAGTTCTTATCAAGATTATCTAACATCTCTAATGCTTTATTAAGACCTGTTTTGTCAGCTAAGTTAATCTTAGAGAATTCTACTTCTTCTGTTGTTTCAGCCTCTTGCTCAAATAATCCTTCTTCTTTATTTAGGTTATTAGCTATCTCTTTAGCTTCTTTAAGAGTTCTAGCAGAGTCTAATAACTCTCCTGTAACTTCATTCTTTATGTTCCATTTAGAGCCTTCTTTGTCAATCATCTTACCGCCAACATCTCCTACATAACGACCTGCTTTAGTTTTAGTGAAAACAGTTTCAGTTTTTACCTCTTGTACAGGTTCAGCTTTCTCTAAGTTATCTAATTCCCTAGATAATCTAAATGTTTCAGCTTTCGCATCTCTTTTCTCACGAGTGAACTGTTTCTTTTGAGCAGGAGTCATATCCTCAGTAACACCGTCTTTCATAGCCTCAACGTAATCGTCGTACCTCTCTTGTGCTACGTCAAGTTCTTCTCTAACTGTGTCAACTGTTCTTCCGTCAGTGACTCCCTCAGTTCTAGCGCTATCTTGTTGCACTCCTTTACCATCGTCAGCCACGCTTGGTTGTGTGCCATCTTCTCCTTGAACTTTATCAAGTCCTTCTGCTCCTTTGTCAGTTCCTTCTTCTTTGGCTGTGGTTTCGGCTGTGTCCTCTGCCTTAGGTTCTGCGTCTTTTTCTTTTGTTGGTTGTGTCTCTTGTTTAACCCCATCTTCTTTTGCTTTTACTATTGCTTGAGCAGATTCAGGGTTTAGAATATTATCCTTTTCTTCTAATATCTTATCTACTTGCTTCTTATAATCTATTTTTAATTCAGCCTTAACTTCTTCTGATAAATCAGTCTTTTCAACTTCTTTAACTAAGTCTAAGATACCGTTAGCTTTCTTGTCTAATGCAATAAGTCTTTTGATACCTTTCTCTCCAATTTCAGGAAGTTTGGCTAATGTATTAACAATATCTTGTTGTGTTTCTTTAGTTACAGCGTCAACTTTCTTTTGTAAGAATGCTTTAGCTTCGTCACTTATGTCAGGGTTATTTTTTAACTCTGTCATATATTGCTCAATCTTATTTGTATTGGCAATTACTCTTTTACGTACAGTTTTGTACATAAAAGCCTTACCACCGATACCAATTAAGGTAGGTGTTGCTCTCATTCCTGTACCTAATGCAAAACCTGATGCAAGAGCATCTTCTGTTCCGTCAAATATGTGTACGTCTTTCTTACCAAGATATAATATATCTACAAGGTTCTGCGCCCATTTGTTACCTACTTCTGATGAACCTTCTCCAAATCCACTAAATAAGATATCCGACGTATGTTGTCCGAAACCTTTTTTAGCCTCTTTAGTTAATCCTGATTTATTTATAGCTGATAATGCTCTCTTCCCCTTAGACAATATACCTAACGATACACGTTCTGATAAAGCCTCGGATAATCCAAAAGCCGTACCCGCTAGATAGATTTCAAGTGGATTATATAAATCTATGTTTATTAATTCTTCAAGTTCTTCTAACTTAGTATTAAGTTGGTCTTTCATTTCGCCTAAAGTGATACCACCTTCTGCTTCTATTCTTATAGATTCCATTGCGTCCTCTACACCAACTTGCTGTACTTCTCTCTCGCCTATAAGACGATTCATTTCTTTTACTTCTTCATTAAGAGTAGAAATTCTTGCTAGTTTCTCGTCGTTCTCGTCACGTAATGCTCCCATCTTTTGACCACCTGCTGACGCACCTAATATAGTTAAACCTGACGAGCCACCCGATGCGGCTAGAACAGTTAATACAGGTAATTGAGTAGCCGTTTGTTCAGCTAACCATTTACCAAAATCTCCTGCGCTTTCAATATCTTCTACTGCAAGCATAGGTCTAAGTAGTTCTCTTTGCTTAGAAACTTCTTCTCTAAATTCTTTTACGAATTGGTGTCCTTCTACGTTAGGCATATACGGAGTTACGGGAGAACCGAACTCTGCCGAAGATATACCAAACTCCATTAACCCTGCTATCATATCAGAAGTAGATAATCTTGCTACATCTTTATAGTAGTCTAATCCACCAAAGTTTCTCTTTAATAGGTCTAACTCTTCGTAGAAATCTCCAACATCTTCTTGGTCAGCTTCTATTATATCAACATTCTCGTTGTATTTAGCGCCAAGTTCTTCTAATTCTGCGTATAATTCTTCGTATGCTTGTACACCTTCTGCGGGAACGTTCTTACCTGAATCAAGTATTTGGTTAATAGCATCCTCTTGGTGCTTTAAGTTTTTAACAATTAACCTTGCCTTCTCTTGTAATATTTCATTCTCAGCTAAGATGTTTGTATCTCTTCTGTTAAGTTCAACAGTTCTGTTTACTGCATACTCGTTTAGTTCCTTAACCTTCTCTTCGGGAAGAGCAGATAAGAAATCTACCTTATTCTTTTGTATTCTTTTTTCTGTAAGTTCTTCTTCTGTATCATACTTATACATAGGGATAGCCATACCTGTTTTCATAAAACCTGTTGCGTAAGCATCAATGTCTTCCCAAATACTTCTGTCACCCTTATCTTGTGATTCTAATTTAGTACGAATCTCTTTTGTTTGAGCAGGCGTAATTTGACCTGCTTCTTTATAAGCATCATAAAGTTGAGCAACTTCCATATTAGGTTCTTGCTCTAATAACTTATCTTTTACAGGGTCAGTCTCTACCAATGAAGATTCCGATTCTACCACTTGTGTCTCCTGCCCTTCTGACATATCCGATATAGAAGGCTCTTGAGCCGAATCCGATGGAGACTCCGTAGAAACGGCTTGTGCTTTTTTTGGTTCTGCCACTTTTGGCTCTACTGCCCAAGCAGTTGAAAATGTTTCTGCATCAGTCGTTTGGAATAAACCTTTACTTTTACCTAATTCATATAACTTAGTAATTTGGTTTTTGTCCGCTTGTCTAAATACATCTATCGATGTCTTATCTGTAATTAAACCTTTTTGTTTATACAGATTGTATAGTTGTTCTATCTTGTCCATTCTTAATTAGTTTTGAATATGTCGTCACCTGCGCTTCCGCTTGACTGACCTTTTGGTAGTTTTGATTTTTTAGCTTTCATATAGTCCTTGAAGTCTTTGTTGTCCTTAAACCTAGAACCATCTTCTTTTACCATATTAGGATTCTTAACAAGGTTTGTAACATCTGTTTCACTTAGACGTTGCTTCTCTTTTGTTTCAGTTTCCCAACCTTTAGTTTGCTTCATTAGAGCCGTAGCCGCCAAGTCAACCACATCAGTATTTCTACCTTGTGCGTCTTTCTCGTAAATAACTTCGCTACCTGTACCTTTAGTTTCTATAAACTTATCAGCATATACTTTACCTGATGCGTCAACATAAACATTCTTGTAGCTTTCTCTTTCTGCTTCTGTCTTTTTAACTTGTATTCCTTTACCGCTACCAAATGATATGATATTAGTCTCTACACCGTCAATTTCTATTGTTTGAGGCGCACCTGTATCAGTATCAAGTACGTATTCAGGAGATACTTGTGCTTCTGTTCTCTTTTGATGTCTACCTCTAGCTGATTCTCTAGCACCGAAAGCAACTGATTCTTTGTATTTCTCGTCGTATGTTGTCTTAACTATATTTAAGTAATAGTCTTCTATTTCTGTCATATTGGCATCAGTAAGAGTTCTTGAATCTTTACCCATTAAATCAGCCCATATTCTCTTAGCCATAGGTGTAGGAGATTTAGCTGTACCAAATTTACCTTTGATAGCTTCTCTAACCTCAGGCTCTTTGTTTTCCCATTTCTGTTCTTCTACTGTTTCGTAGCCTGTAACTTCTGTCTTAATATCTTCTCCTAATTCTTTACCGAAATCAATAGCATCTTTTTCTACGTCAACGTCAGGCGTAATACTAAATCCACCTAATCCTTTAAAGATTTCAGAAGGTGTTACTTGTTTCATCTTAATTCTGCCATTCTCGTCTTTAACATATCCTTTAGGATTGTCATCAGTTATAAGAGATTGGTCTGTAAGAGCCATTAATGCTTTAACACTACCGTCAGGGTTTGTACCGAACTTAACTGCTTCTGTTACGTAAGCACCATTTAGTGTTTGCATTAGTTCGTTATCCCATTCTGATAGTGTACCATCCTGAGACTTTGCAATAACTTGTTGAGATAAGTTTGCAATACCGTCTGACATAGCCTTAACATTTTTGGAATAGTTGTTAAGGTTTTTAGTTCTAATCTTATACTCAGCCGAATCTGCAAATTTAGGGTCGTCTAACGCTTTCTTATAGTCTGCGTGTTGCATTGAAGATGCTTCTTGAATACCAAGAGTTAGTCCTTGGTCTAAAGAGTCAATACCTGTGATTACAGCTTCCTGTACATCATAGTCTAATTTGTCTCTTTGTTCTTTAGCATATTTCTTAGCCTCTAGTTCTTTAGCTTTTAAGAAATCTTCTCTTTCGTTACCTGATTTAGCAACGTCTCCCCAATCTATATCTATTGGTCTTAATTTTTGTAATGCTGTATATGTTCCTTTTGCCATTTCTAAATTTTATTAAGATGTTGCTTCTGCTCCTTCTGTTCCTGCTCCACCGAAGTTACCTGCAAATTGTCCCATTGATTTACCTAATCCTGCGATACCGCCCATTAAGTTTTGTTGTCCTACTGCAAGTTGTTGACCTAGCCCTGCTAAATCTGCTTTCTCACGCTCTTCTGTCATCTGTTGAATTCTGACCTCTTCTTGCGCAATCATTTTTTGCTTTTCTTTTTCTTGTCTGTCTAAATCAGCAGTTACCTGTTGTAGACTTTTATCTACGCTAGCTACGACTTTTCCTGCTCCCCCAACTACACCTCGTACACCACCTGTTTGTAACGCACTGACTGTTGTTGCGGCTGTTCTAGCCACCTCTTTAGCTACCATTTCTGCACCTTTAGTGCTTATAGAAATACCTTCTGCTGTATTAGTAAGTTTTTGTCTTTTATAGTTTGCAATAGCCTTCTTAGCCTTGGAAGCCTGAGATGCCCCCATTATTCCTTGTGCTATACTTCCTGCTACGCCTATTCCTGCGCTAATCGCTCCAAATAATGCCATTCTTTTTTGTTGTTTAAATTATATACAAAAATAAGGAAAATAACAAGACGCTACTTTTACACTAAGAAAGGTGTAAAACCTCTTCAAATGTAATCCTAATTCTTGGTAAATCCCTTAATGTTGCCTCTTTTATGTGTAATAAATGAGATAGTTCGTGTATTATGCCCATATCAGATAGGCAATGTTCTAATGGTGTTTCTTTAAGATAGCATATAATACAAGCTAAATGTAGTGCCTCGGGAACTCTTTCAAGAAATTCCTCGTCTGTCAAGTTTATGAATTCGTTATACCTATCTCTTAGGTCAGAATAAGATAAACTATACTGTAATCCTTCTACTAAATATATCATACTTAAAGATACGAATAATCTTTTAATTATCCAAATTATGAAGGGTGCGACTTGGCTATGCCAAAGTTGACTGCGAACAGTTCTGTTCTGCTTGTAGTATCATCTGTTAACTCCACCTCAAAGTTGTACCCTCTTATAGCACTTCCCTCTATTTTAGCGTTCTTATAGCCTAATACAAATGTGTTAGCTATAATTATTGGAGTAGTATCAACTGTAATAGTTTTACCTGAATAAGATTGTATTACTCCGATTGTATTTTCATTTTCGTCTAATAAAGTATCTCCTATTGAAATAGACCCTAAAGGAACGTCATTGTATAAAGTTATTACTGAACCTAATACAGAATTTACTCTACCTAATCCGTAAGCATTTTTTGCAGAGTAATCTGTTGCGAGTGTGCTTTGTCTAAAGAAGGCGTGTTGTAGTCCTTCCTTATCTAAGAAGTCTGCTACACCTAAAGTTGTTTCTGTAATAGCCACTTCTTCGTCATTTAAGTAAGATTTAATATCTACGTCAAATGCTTTATTACCTTCTATCATAATAGTCTTTGCAAACTTAACCTCAGAAGGAAAATCGTTTACAATCATTTTTACAGTAGTAGGATATTGTACACCATAGAAATTATTACGTACAGCATTATCTTCGTCATTATGTAAATATAATTGACCACCTTTTACTGTAAAGAATCTATTATTAAGTCTTTGCATCCAATCAGGGATAAAAGAGTGGAAACTTGTCCACCCTTTCCCGCTTTCGTCGTATGTTAATGTATTTGCCATTTATTATGGTGTTAAATCGAATCCTAGTTCTGTTAATGCGCCTGTTACTTGTGTAAGGTAGTAAGCCGCCGTACCACCGTCTGTTATATCATATTTATAAACTATCTCAGTTTTATCTGATAATCCATTACTTCCTGAGAAGTTTCCTGTTCCATTCTCTACTGCTGTGATGAAGTCTTTAAATGCTGTTCCTGTATTTGGCACAACTTGGAATACTACACCTCTATAATAATTAGCCGCAAATCCGTCTAACCTTGTTCTGAAAGTTGATAAATCGTTATCATAAGTAGGGGTTCTTGCGTCTGTGTCAGCAAAAGATGCTCCGTGATATACTGAATTAGCTTCGTCTTGGAATACTAATGATACTACGTTACCAACAGGAGTGTCCCCATTTATGTTAAGCATATCAATAGTTCTCTCGTTAGCTTGGCTAATTACTTGTACTCTACTATTATACAAAGCTACGTCATTATCATAGAATGGTAATAGAGCATCCTGTAATAAAGTATCTCTCATTTCTTCTAACGGAGTCTCTGTACTTGCCATAGACCCTGATGAATCAAAGTAGATATAAATATAAGTATCTCTATTAATAGCTAAACTTTCATAATTCCAAATTAAGTAAACTCTTTCAGTACCGTTTGGTCTGTTAAGGTTAAATGTTCCGTAATGTGTTTCAGGTACACCACCTTCGTTTATTTTGGTTAATGTTAATTCAGTAGCAAGACCTCTTATTGTTGTAATATCTCCCTCTGCGTAAACTGTATCAGTAACAAGGTATGATAATGTATTGGCGGCATCTTCAACGAATTCTCCGCTATTTACATAATCTTTATATGCTTCCATTCTAATAGTAGCACCTTCAATCGGATATCTAGTAAGACCTTGTATTCCTGTATTAGCTTCGAACAATGTTACACCGTCTGCTTCAAATACAGGCACTTCTGAATAATACGATGATGTATCCCACTTATATCTACTTGTCATAGTAGTACCTGCGTCATCTTCATCATTTATTATAATACTTACTATTGTCATTTCTTCCCCTAATGGACAAGTGTTAGTAAGTGTATATTCAGCAGGGCTTGATACAGGTGTTACTACTACTGTAACTTCATCGTGTACAAGATTTCCTCTTGTAAATGTTAATGAACCTGAGCCTGATACTGTACCTGTTGTGTAATCTAAACCACTAAATGTAGCTGTTATATTAGCTGAACCTGATGTTATGTTGTAATCTATTGTTACATCTCCTTCAAGAGTATTTAACTTAAGTATATAAGTAAACGCCTCTGTCTGTAATGTTTTGTAGATATTTGCTCCACAAGGAACTTCTAATGTAGGAGTTTCAGGTTCTTCTCCTAATGTTAATGTATATTGGTCAAAGTAAGGGTCATACTCTCCTAATTTCTTACTGTTAGGATTAGCTATGAAATCATCTCTGAACCAATCTTCCATACCGTATTTAGAAATCTCTGTAAGTCCGTCAATACTTAATCTCATTACTGCGCCTCTTTTAGCGTCAGTAAACCAAATTTGATTACCGTATATTGCGAAACTTTCAGGGTTGCCACTAATACCATATTCTCCTGCGTATGGAACTTCTTGTCCTAATACATTTGTATTTTGAGATACATTACCCGAACCATCTGCATTGAATAATACAGATTTGTTGAACATAATTTGATGTACCTTATCTTCTTGGAATACAAGTAAGTTAGTATCTCTACCAAAGATTTTTTCAATCTTACCATACTTGTCATCTAAATCTTTATAGTTTGCAAGGCTGAGGTTGAACTCGTTTAAACCATTAAAGTTTGTACTTTGTTCATATACAGCGCTGTAAGTAACTGATGATATTCTATTGTTTTCTCTGTAATCTCTTACAGGAGAAAGTGGACGAGTATCAATACCCATAGTATTTGTTGTAAGTAAATCTTTTACTTTGTAGCTTTCAAAACCATTACCCCAAGCAAATGCGTTGAATAAGTCAACTGTAACTAATGCTGAATTACTTGCTGTTTGGTCTGTATCCCCTACGTCAAATCCTAAGTGATACCCATCTTCATCTATATCGTATGTTCTACCTACTTCGTAGAATATATCTAAGTTTGTATCTACGGGCTTAGTTTCAAATATAATATCATTTTCAGATTGGAATATTGATAAGAAAGATTTTACTTTTGCTCTACTATCTGCATCATTATTTTGAGTACCTGTACTTCTGATAATCATAGACATCTCTTTAGTAGGGTCTATTGTAATGTATTTAGCATTACCGTCATTTCCTACTGAGCCTCTTCTAAACCAAATTCTACTGTCAGCTATATCTAAATCAATAGCGTCACCATAGAACCACTCTTCTAAATTAGCGTATCTTCTTGAAGAGATAAAAGTTTTCTCTACATATTCAGTAGCCTCTCCATATTCATCATATCTGATTATTATTCTTGCTCCACCTTCAATAACATCTGCTTCTCCATCTGTATCATCTGCTCCGATACCTTTAAAAATAGCGTAAGCCTTAGAGTTCTCTGAACCACCAAAACTGTTATCTGCGCTATATTTAGCGCTTACAATCCAATAATCGTCTATATCGTGTCCTGTTGTAGCACCGAATGTAATTGATAATCCATTTTCTAATAGCTGTGCGCCACCTGTAACCGAGACACCACTCGTCCAAGTAGCACCATTGTCGTTACTCCAACGGAATGTGTCAGGCGCACCAACTGTTTCTATTTCAATTAAGTATCTTATATCTTCTGTTCCTGTATAAGTACCTGATTTTGTCATAGTAGGTGACGTAGATAAACCGTAAAGTATTGGGTCTTCTATATAAGTTGCATTACTTCTGATAGGGTTATCATAAGCGTTACTAGAGTTATCATATCCGTCAAACTCATATAATATAAAGTCATCGGGATTAATTCTAAATCCTGACGGCTTAATTTTAAAATAAGTACCTGCTAGTTGTTCAATAGATGTTGTTATTGATTCATCTAAGAAGTTCTGCGGTTGAGTTTTTATCTCTAATATTTTTGTTTGTCTAACAGTAGTAAGTATCTCTGATGAATCTGCTTTAACAAATACAAAGTCCCCTACGTTAATCTTATCTATTTCATTTCCTTCTAACTTAATCCATACATAAACTCCGTCTTGATAAAATAAAGTAGGTACTATCGTATCGTAAAACGTTTTAGATTGTTTAACGAATAGTCTGTACCCTTCTGCATCACAAGGCGCTTTATGGTTTATTTGTAAATTAAGTTTGTTTTGGTTTATACAATCAGCAGTAGGTATAAATACAGTATTACCTTCACTTGTTAAAGGAGTAGTCATACGTCCACCACCATAAATATAAGAAATTCCAATCTCGTAATCACGGTTGGATTTCATTGTTTTAGTTGGCGTTCCTTCTACTATTGCTGTTGCAGTATGGTCTGCTTCAAGAGAAACTTGTATTTCGTTTCCGTCGCAGTCTGCTATGTTAATGTTCTCTGTATATTGAGCATACATTAATCTGTTCCCTAATATATCTTGTGCAAATGCTTTTAAAGGAACATTATCGTATAGTCTGTTAAGTTCGTCTATACCTAATACTTTATCAATCTTAGAGTTTGAATAAGAGAATTGTACATCTACTTCGTCACTCCAACCTTTGTCTGCTTTGTTAAATGTTTCTACTACATAAACTGTTGAGTCAGCAGATTCTTTGAATACAACCTCTACGTCAGTAACTAAATCATTACCTGTGTTAAAGTTGATAATCGCCGCACTATACCTGTTTATCATCGATTCATTTGATGATATAGAGTAATCATAGTTAAATTGTTTAGGCTCAAAAGCATACTCTGAGAAAGGAGATAATGCACTGTACTCTCCGTCAAGGTACTTATACCTGTATGCGAAGGCTAAGAACTTCTCTTCTAAGTTATTCTCTTGGTCTGATGCTGTATCAGTTAATGTTAATGTAGGCGGTGCTAAAGGTGGCTTCTTATAATTACTTATTTGTTCATCATTAAAGTTATTTGCACCGTATCCTTTTGCTCTTTCTATGTTAATGTATCTTGGCGGATTTAATCCGTCAGTCCATAATAAGAAACGCTTATTGTTATCAGAATCAACTAATACGTTAACTCCTGTAATAAGGTAATCCTCGTCAAAGTTAAGGACGTTTAAATCTCCTACTCTGCTATCTTCTAATACAATAGATGATACTTCATTAGTAACATCGTGTTCTAGGACATAGTTAGCCGTGTCCGATTTAACGAACCAATATATCTTTTCTGCAAACTCGTCTCCGTACATACCTATTGTAACAGGATTTGCACCTAGAGTAAAGTTTGTAAGTTTTTTGTTGCTTAATGAATTCTCCCCTGCTCCTGCATCTCCGCCTTCTGAGTTTGATACTCTAAAGTTTAATGCGTCACGGTATTGACCTTTAGGCATCAGCCTTGAGTCAACATCTTTATTCATCTTAGCCTCAATAAAAGTGTTTTTAACGTTAGGCATATTAATCTTTTATCATTTTAGTTTGAGACTTCATTACTTGACGAAGTTCTTCGTATCTTATAGGCTTAATTCTTCTCTTAGCTATTCTTCTTGAATTCCACCATTGTTTCTCAGCCATCATTATTCTGTTGGCAGGCACGTTTCTTCTGAATTGAATTAACTTCCAAAAGATGTAGTTATAGGCGGCTTGCTCTGCAAATTTGTGTATTCTAATATCTGAGTCATCTCTTTGAAATAAACCGTCAGATATATAATCTAGTACTATTGTCTTATCTGCTACCTTAGAAGAGAATTGTATAATACCTCTTTCTTTATCAATCTTATATGAGCCATTCTTAAATATCTTTGAACGGTCAACATTGTAATTAGGCGCGTGAAGATATGGATTATCTTGTGACGTATCTTCTATACTGCCAAGGCTTAAAGAAGAGCCTTCCGTATCTTGTAAGTGACTCCCTTGTAAAATATCTCCATCTGCGTCATATAAATAATCATAGTTATCAGCTTGTAAATAGGCTTGTGCTAAGTTACTTGAATTATCTATCGCTAATGGATGTAATTTACCTTTATCATCTACCCAAGATATTCTTACGTATTGTACAAAATCGTGTGGTAAAGGGATAATTAATGTAGGGTTTAAATCAAACTCTATTGATATTACTTCATTTAGTACGTCAAAGTATAATTCTTGTACTACTCTTTTAGCGTGATAAACAACTCTGTTTCTGTCTACACCTTTTACCATTGAATCGTGGTCTTGTGCAAACATAAAGTTGTTTACTATATCTTTAATTGTTGTATATTGATGTTGCCCCCATTGAGAATCATCTCCATAATATAGGTCTAAATCTGTAAAACTTTGTATAGCCATTATTGTTGTTCTTTATTTTCTTCGTTTTGTTTTAGTGCTTCTGCATATTGAGTAACCTCTGCTTCTCTTATATTAATACCAAAGTATGATAACATATTGATAACTATATTTGATAATTCTGATGTGTGTAACTCAAAGTCTTGGTAATCAGAAATTGTTGCGTCAAATAATTCTACATCTCCAACAGATGTGTAAGTCCATTTAGGGTCAGCAGGTTTTCTTAAATACCTACAAGTAACGCCTGTTTGAATTTCAGCAGGATATACTCTAATTGCGTCCATATAATTCTCATATACAGGGAATGTTACAGAAGGAGATGCTAAAGATGAACTTAAAAAGCCAAAATCAGCGCCTTGGGCTTCTTCTATGACGTTTGAATTATAAAGTAACCCATTATCCTCAATGAAGTAAATATCGCTTGGTAAATCAAAGTTTAGAGTCCCAACGTTGTAGGTTAAGGACTCTAACTTGTGAAAACGAGCAATTTTCTGTCTTACTAATTGAGGGAGATTAGCGTAATTTTTATTTGTAAGTCCTCTGTTCTCTTTATTCTGTTGTAAGTTAGCATCAACAAAGTACTCTGCAAATATTTCATCTTGTACTTGTTTAGCTATCTTGTTGAACTCGTCAGGTGTAATGTTACCTCTTAATTCTTTGTTAAGAACGACCTTTACTATTTGGTATATTGTATCTATCATCGTGTTTGAAAAGTTTATACAAATATACATAAAAAAAAGGAGTCGCATTTCTACGACTCCCTTATAAATAGTATTTTGATATTATTATCTTTTACTAAGTTCTTTCATTACTTCTATCCCATCATCTGTCTTTAAATAGTCAGCGAAGAATTGAGAATAACCTTTTCCTCTTGGTACGCTACAAATAGGTGCTTTATTATCGCTCCATAATATTTGTCTAGCGTCAGGTGAAAGTGTTACTACTCCCGAAGCGAAGGCATTGTTAGAAATAGCCTTTCTTGTAATATCTGAATCATCAAAGATTGAAATCTCTCCATCATCATTTAAGAATCTGTCAGGATTACTCTCTACTAACTCAAATGCCGCATACCTTAGTTCAGGTGCAGATAGGTTAGCAGTTCCACTGATATCGCTAGTTAAAGCAGATACTAATACACGGATTTCTTCAATACCGTTTTCTTCTCTTGCTTTCTTTCTGATTTCAGTTTTCATATCTAAGATTAAATCTTCCCATTCTAACATCTCTTGTGCGTCAGCAGATTGGTTGATTTCTTCAAAAATAATTCCGTTGCTTGGATGAATATCTAAAAATTGTTGTGTTCTTACATCAGTAGCTTTTACATTGTAAACACCATTGACAAATACAATAGATTTAACAACACCTAATTTGGATTGTTCATCTACAAAAATTGATTTCTCGTTTGGACAATGTTTGATTGCTCTTGTGTCTTCTGTCTCAGGGTCGAATACTATTAAGTTGTTGTTACGACCTGTCTTTAACTCGAACGTTAAAGGTGAATATTTTAATAAACGGTAGCTTTTATCTACACGCTCTGTTTTTGCCTTTGCAGGCGATTTTTTAGCTGTTGCCATTTTGATTTAATTTAGTTTGAACCTTAGGTTCTTTGTTATAAAAATAAAGGGGCAGGATTATCCCACCCCTTCTATGTTAAGCTATTACGCTCCTTCAAAAATCATGAAGTTGTTTGCACCGATAGTACATACACCTCTGTCTGCAAGGTGGTTTACTCTCATGTGGTCATTGTCATCCGTAGGAGTCGATGTTCCAACACTACCTGTAATCCAAGTCTTGTGACGTCTGTTTTCAGAACCTTTAACTCTGTACTTAACAGATAAGTAAGGTCTTGTGATTCTGTCAGCCATTGTGCTTGTTCCGTCGTAAACTTCTTTGTCTCCGTAAGGTACTAATAGACCTCTAACTTTACCGTCAGCCGCCGCAACGTTTCCTAGTAATTGTGGGTCATTAAGTAACTTCCAATCTTGCTTGTAGAAGTTGTAAGAACCTCTTTTGAATCCTGTGAAACCTAAGTTTACAGCCATATCCTCAGAGTTATCAAACATCCCGTAAGAGATACCTGTTGAATAACCTGCGTTAAGAGTTCCTAGTAAGTCATCGATAGCAAGAGATTGGTCTCTGTCAACGAAGAACATATATTCAGCAATTTTTCCTTGCTTATCGAAACGCTTAAGGATAGAATCCCAATCAGCTAAAGTAGAAGCTAAACCATCAAAGATGTTACCTCTGTCTCTAACAGAATCAAATAATCCTTCTGTTCCGTCAAATCCTGCCGACTTAGCATCTGAACCTGCCTCAGCAGAGTTACCTAAGATAAGACCCATTTCGATTCTGTCCTCGAATCTACGTCTTCCATCTAATTCAGATTGTAAGTACCAAACAAATCCACCATTATCAGTTTCAACCCAAGAATCTTGAGTAACATCTGAACCTGATGCAATGTAATTATCCTTGAAGATAATTGTCTTGTTGTTAAGTACTGTAAAGTCAGTTTCTAAGCTACCTTCCATACCACCTGTGTTCTTAGCGAATTCAGAGTGAGAGATGAAAGTTTTGATTGCTGTTGTACCTACTGCCCAACCTGCGGCTTTGTAAGCTACGGCTGTGAAAGTTCCTGCCGCATCGTCAACGGCTGTAATACGTCCTAATTGGAAGTTTCCGTTACCTGAACAAGCTACTACTTCACCAACACGGTAAACGTGTCCTGCTTTAGTAAATATATTTGCGGCACGTGATACGTCATCATAAGATGTGTGTAAACGTCCTTTTTCAGTCCAAATGAATTGGTCAGAAGAAATTGCTTCTTCACTACCTAATTCAAATAGCATACCCATTAGAGATTGGTCTCCATAGATACTTATTAATTTTTCATACGCATCAGGTTCGTACTGAGTAGTGTAATCGAAAATGTCGATATAGTTCTCAGCAGTCGGCTTCTTAATTGAAGACGGCGTGAACGATACTGCGGGTGTTGCATTTAATGCCATTTTTTATCGTAATTTAATGTTTAATAATTAGTTTTTGTTTCGTCTGAAACGGAACTTATTCGGATTGCTACCTGTTAATTGGTCAACAACTGAATGAATATTCCCTTTCTTCTCAGAACCCTCTCCTTGTGGTTTACCTTGAGCATCTAAAGTAACGTTACCCTTACCTTTGATATCAGCTTCCTTTTGGACAGCTTTACCTTGCTCATAAGCTAACTTTAACAAGTTGTCAAAGTTCTGAATTTTGTACCCGTCACTTGCAATATTTGCAGGGTTAGGAGTACCGTCTTCATTAAACCAATGTGGTACATTTAGGATATAGTCTTTAAGACCATTTTTAACTCCGTCATCTACTTTATGGTTAATGACAACACCTTCTTCTAATTCAAGATTTAAGGTGTCTAGGTTTTGAGCCGCAAGATTTAAACTATTTTCATATGCTTCTTGAGTTGAAACAGCTTGCGCTTGTGCTGTCTTAGCTTGATTAGCAAAATCAATAGCTTCTTGTTGCTCTTTTGTTAGTCCTGTACTTTCAACAGGTTTAAGTTCTAATTTCTTAGCTTCTAACATTTGTCTTCCCTCAGTCGCTAACTTAGTTAACTCAACGCTTTTGCGCATCTTGTCAGTTTCGTCATCTATATCTTCGTCATAAACTAAATTGCTTAATTCGAAGTCTAATTGCTCTTTAGTGAAGGTTGGATACTTTTGTGACAGAATCTCTCTCGCCACATCCAAATCTCCCATTTTAGAGAAATCTTTATTATAGTCTGCGAACTGTGTCAGACTTAAACCTGTTCTTTCTTTCCACTCGATTAGTTGCTGTAACTCTTGGTCAACTGCAACTTCTTTTGGTGTAAGGTCATCGTAACTTTCAATCTTTCTTCCAAGCGTCTCGCTCAGTTTAGATAGAATAACTTCATCACTTACTTCCGCTAGTGCGGGTGGTGTTTCAGGTTCATTTATTGGTTCAACAGGCTCACTTGGTTCTTGTGGCTCTGTTGGCTCATTTGGTTCTATTGGCTCAACAGGTT
>Ga0070754_10001365_pt1 | contig 19812 bp, 23 predicted proteins | sample VirMetDEL_Sep_01_FD_75181 | JGI IMG/M metagenome (GOLD analysis project Ga0070754, IMG submission 75181) | Aqueous microbial communities from the Delaware River and Bay under freshwater to marine salinity gradient to study organic matter... | ecosystem: Environmental > Aquatic > Marine >... | reverse complement strand
GCCGGTGTCTGTGTCGGCTTTGTTTGGTGCCAGCGTTGGGTTGGTAGATGTACCGGCCTCGTTCAACAGGGCAGGGCCAGCGGCGTTGGACCCTTGAACTGTTCCGCCAAAAGTAGTGGTTGAGTTGATCGTAAGGGCGTTACCGGAATTCGTTCCAATAATGGCATTGCCGTCTGCTTGTAAATAATTTGCGAATGTGTCCCAACGGAGTGACGCAGAACCCAAATCGTTTGAATCTGTTCCGGGTAGGAGTGCGCCGCTACTGTTAATAGTCATCGCTTTGACTGCTGCTGCTCCGCCAGAGTTTGTATAGAACTCAATGTCGGTACTGCCGCCACTGCTATACGACATCAGATTTACTGTGCCGGAGCTGTCCGGCTGAATGTAGAAACCGTACTGTCCACCCGGAGTGGTATCAACCGCAGCACCAGTGTTTCGAACAAGCACCTGCCCATTTATATCTAACTTGGCATCTGCGTCAGGACTGCTCGTCCCAATGCCCACATTGCCACTGCTGTCGATTCGCATCTTCTCAGAGCCGCTAATATCAAAAGCAACTTGATTTCCACGCAGACGTAGCTGCTCCCAAGCAGAAAGATCACGGTCAAACGCCTGAACGGTGCCTTCACCGGCGACAAGCCCGAAGTTAATTTCTACGCCGCTTCCGCTACTGGGCAGTCCGGTTCCCTGTGCCGCAAAGCCACCAGTCGTCACATCACCCGCAAATGTGGCGTTTTGGCTGCTGTCTATGGTAAGGGCGGTGGACGACGCATTGTCATCAATACCAGTTGATTCAAAACCAGCAATAACGCCACTCATAGTGCCACCTGCCAGTGGCAACTTAGTAGCAATACTATCGGTTACTGTTGTTGAAAAATTAGCATCATCACCCAATGCTGCTGCTAATTCGTTCAAAGTATCAAGTGTTCCAGGCGCAGAATCAACTAAGTTTGCAACCGCTGTTGACACGAAAGCAGTAGTAGCAATTTGTGTTGTATTAGTTCCTGCGGACGCAGTTGGTGCTGCTGGTGTTCCTGTAAAAGTTGGACTTGCAATAGGAGACTTGGCATCTAACTGAGTTTGAATGTTTGAAGTAACGCCATCTGTATAGTTAAGTTCAGCGGTAGTGGCAGTTACACCATCTAGTAAATTAAGTTCAGCCGCACTAGCAGTAATACTTGCACCACCTATCTGTAGTACTGCTGATCCGCCACTTATGTTAACTGTGTTTTGGAAGGTAGTTGCTCCACTTACTGTACCACCTGTAAGAGATAACTTGCCATCAATTTGTGTTTGTATTGCACTTGTAACACCATCTGTGTAATTGAGTTCAGTAGTGGTGGCAGTAACACCATCAAGTATGTTAAGTTCTGCGGCTGTAGCAGTTAGATCACTGATATCGCTTACAGATACACTGCCAGAGCCGATTTCTTTAATGGTGCCGCCATCATTTATATAAATTTTTTGTGCAGATGTATCAACAGCAATCTCCCCACTAACAATGTTACTTGTTGTGGGGGTTGTTGTTCCCCTCTTTAATTTTATAACAGTTGGCATTTATACTACCTTTAGAACGTACCGCCATCAATCGTTGTCACTGATACTGCACCACTTGATACTGTGAAGTTATCTGAACTGAATGAGGCAATACCCTTATTAGAAGTTGTTGCATCTTCACCTGTGATTGTCAGGGTGTTAGATGAGATTGCCGTTACGATACCCTCACCATTCGCAATTGTCAATGTTTCACCAAGTGCAACAGCATCAGATGATGCATCACTACCAGTAATAGTAATTGTACTATTTGATAGTGAGGAGTTAGCAATATCAGTTATGGTGTTTGAAGAACCACTAATCGTCTTGTTGGTTAGTGTCTGAGCTGAAGTCAACAGAGCAATTGATGCAGTATCACTTAGGTTTGTTGATGCAATCGTAATGTTTGCAGTACCGTCAAAAGAAACACCAGCAATTGTTCTTGCCGTCTCTAGTGCAGTTGCGGTTGCTGCATTACCAGAGGTATCCTGTGTACCAGAGGTATTAACACCAGGCAAGTTAATGTTAGCAGTACCATCAAAAGACACACCACCGATTGTTCTTGCGGTTTCTAGTGCGGTAGCAGTTGCTGCGTTACCTGTGATATCATCAGAGGTAAGTGCAAGAGTACCAGTGGCATCTGGTAGAGTGATTGTTCTATCAGCAGTTGGGTCTGTGATGGTTAGAGTTGTTTCGAAATCATCAGCAGTTGCACCCTCAAATACGATTGCATTTGCCGCTTCCATCGTAACTGTATTAACAGTTGTTGTAGTTCCTGCAACCTGTAGATTTGGTACAAGTAGAGTTCCTGTACTTGGGTTATAACGCAATGCACCAGTGTCATCAAGTAGAGCATTGGACTCGTCATGGAAAACAACAGGGAAGTTTGTGTTTGCAGTACTATCTGTAACTGTAACAAGTGCAGCCGTACCACTTGTGTCTTGGTTACCAGCAGTGTTAACGCCTGGTAGGTTGATGTTTGCAGTACCATCGAATGATACACCACCAATCGTCCGTGCGGTTTCTAGTGCAGTTGCGGTTGCAGCATTACCAGAAGTATCCTGTGTACCAGAAGTGTTTACGCCTGGAAGGTTGATGTTAGCAGTACCATCGAATGATACTCCACCGATTGTTCTCGCAGTCTCTAGTGCAGTTGCAGTAGCAGCATTACCAGTAATATCATCAGAGGTAAGTGCGAGTGTACCTGTAGATGTAGGTAGAGTTAGTGTTCCTGTGTTACTAATTGTACTGATTACAGGAGCAGTAAGTGTCTTATTCGTTAGTGTCTGAGAACCAGTTAGTGTTGCAACTGTGCTATCAATTGCAACAGAAATCTGGTCATCTGAGACTGTTGTATCAATACCAGTACCACCAGCAAAAGTTAGTGTACCACCAGTATTGAAAGTGTCGTTTGTTCCACTATCTGCGGCAAGTGTAAATGAACTAGATGCGGCACTTGCAAAGGATAGTCCACCAGAACCATCTGTTGTTAGAATCTGACCATTTGAACCGTCAGCAGATGGAAGAGTAAATGTTACAGAAGTGGTGATGTTATTAGGAGCTTTAAGACCGACAAAGTTTGTACCATTGTCAGTACCTTCATTGATTTTTAAAGTACCACCAGTTGTCGCATTATTACCTACAAAGATTTCATCAATGGCCTTGTTACTGTCTACGAGAAGTGCAGAAGAGGCAGTTAGTGTACCGGCAACGTGGTCTAACTGGTCTGTGAAATACTGACCACCAATAACTGTAATATTGTTTGCATCACCATTCAGATCAGCACCACCTTCACCAACGAACAGTCTGTCACCGTTGTTGCCCTGTGTGCCAGTTCCGTATGTGTATGCTAGTTCACCTAGTTTAAGTGTAGCTGGTGCAGAAGTTCCTGTACTTCTCTTTATTTGAATTGTCGTTGCCATTTTTTAGGTTCTCCTATTAGAACGCACCGCCATTGAGGGTTAGTGTTCCTGTATTTTCATTTACTTCGTTTCTTGCGACGAATTTATCGGTTGAGCTATCGTATTGAAGAATAGACCCGTTAGCCTTTGCTGTTACATCAACATCAGTCAAAGCACCAAGAGTAGTGACAGCAGAACTACCAGTATTCACCCACTTTCCAGTTCCAGCATCATATGCAAGAACTTGGTTATCTACTACTGATGTAATATTAACGTCAGAAATATCATTAATAATTAAAGCAGTGCCAACATCTCCATATGCAGCTTCACTATACTTTACTGGATCGGCCATTTTAAGTGTCCTTCTTACTTATTCGTTAATACCCAACCTTGAGTACCGTCAGTAAATACCAGTTTAAATGCAGCACGAGCAGTATCGACGGTAATATTCTGGTTTACTCCGTTAAACAAATTTCCATTACGATCAATAGTAATATTGTTCGTATTTGCTGTCCCAGCATAATCAATAATCGCAACTTCATCGCCTAGTGCAGGAGCAGCAGGTAGAGTCATGGTAATTGCCTGACTCGTAGTATTTATAAAGTATCCTTCACCAGAAATTGCAGTAAAGTCATCTGTCTTTACGGCTTGCCATTCGATACCGTTTTGGTTATCGCCTTCGGCATCAGCACCACCCCACATTCCAGTTGCGGCACTATATCGTAGGTACTTACCATCTACTCTGGCACTGGTTCTATCAATGTCATCCAACCATTGTAGTTTGGTTTCACCACTACCATAGTCCATTTTACCAAACTGTGTGGCAATACTCTTCTTGAGAAGATTGAGTTCTTCACGAAGAATGTCTACTTCTGTTTTTGGTTTTACTTCTTTTGCATCAAAAGACTGATCAAATCTATGTCTGTCATCATGTAGTTTCTTGGCAATTCTCGTTGCCATGTTCTCTTCTTCGTATGCCTGAAGAGACTTGTCTGCAAGTTTCATTGCATCATCGACTACACTTGTATTGATACCAAGACGTTTACTCTGTTCCTTAATCTGATCATCTTTTGAAGGTCTGTTAATCTCATACTGAATGACTTTGTTTGGTGTCTTGAAGTCCTTCTTACGCATGACTGTCTTATTGACAACTTCAAACTCACCATTCTTATAGTTGATAACTACTGGAAGATTGATATCGGAGGCAAGGTCTTTGAGAACAACTTCGACATCTGGATTCTTTCTAATGTCTTTACCCTTGTTCTTCTGAATTTTCTTGAAGAACCTCTGTAGTTCTGCTACCTTGATTTCTGGATTGTTTCGTGGGTCATTCAAACGGTCCACGAAGTGGCGTGTAAACTCAACATCAATATCATATTTTGCAAGAATACGGTCAGCAAACTTTTCTAGCCCATCGACATCTGATTGTGAGAACTTTTCTTGTACCTTCTTAGGAGTTTCAACCTGACTTAGTGTGAGTGGTTCTGGTGGTAGAAGAACTTTATCCTTAACCTCTTCAACAATCTCCAGAAGTTGGGAAGGATCAAAGGATTCAATTACACTCTCAACATTTACACTATTGTCCTCTGAAACTAAAAACTCAAAGATATTTCTCTTGATGTTTTTCTTTTCTTCAGCAACGACTTCTTTAAACTTGAACTTGTATTCAGTTGGTTCTACAGGTTTAGGCTCAACAGGAGTCTCAACAACCTCTTCCTTAATAGGTTGTGGTTTTGGTTCTTCTGGAACGTCTGTTAAAAAACTGTAAATATCAAGTTTGTTTTTCATTAGGTGATATACATGTTAAGTTCATATCTCTTATTGTCGAGATTAGCAACTTGAATATGTACCCTTTGCTTCTTATCGGTATCTAGGATATAACTGTTAGTCTTACCAGAACTTGGTTTTCTTGGACCACTCGCAACCTTGTTGTCAATCTCACTAGGTTGTACAGTGTATCCTTTGCTCTTTGCAAACTTGTACGCATGTTGCATGGCACTTGAGAAATCCTTGTGATACAGTTCGTATCCAGTTGCAGACTTCTGTGCGTTCAGTGCAGCCATAGGTTTTGTGGTATCATAACCCGCACCATATGCCATCTCTGAAGTTACCTTCTTGACGAACTTAGACTCTTTCTGTGCAGCACGTCTCTCTCTTGCCGCCTCAAGTTTTGCACGATGTTGACGATATGCCTTGGTTCGTGCATCAAAGAGTGCATCTCTCTTCTTTTTCTTCTTGTCCATAACTGCATCTGGTGGCATAGAAACGTCACCACTGCTTGCGTTGTTTGCGGGTGCATCCTCTTCAATTCCAGAATATGGTGAAACCTCTACCCAACGTTTCATTTTAAGTCCTCCAAACTGACGTATATTTCTTCTTTTGTTTTTAAGTGTACAACAGGAAAAATTTCTACTCCAAGCACAGTATCTACAGGTGGTTCATCTTTGAATGCTGCCACCTTATCACCTACCTTTGCAGTAAGTTCTTCCTCTTCATTATTTAGAATATCGTTGACTAGTGTGTACTCTCCCTTTGGAAGTACTTCACCAAATCCCACAACTTCTTCCATAATGGTATCATCAATCTCGTATCCCTGTTCCTTGAGATACTTCATGAACTCCCTCTCAAATACATCAGGATCGTCAACAGACTCCTTGAATGTATCCTTAAGTAGATACAGGGCTGCAGCATAGGTTCCTAGTCTTGTTCTAAGACCAGGCACCTTTTCAAAAATTTTCTTGATATTGAAAACCAGTTTATGCAGAATAGTATATGCATTTCTCTCTTCAGATGTGCGAAGAGGTTCTGGTTTAGTTTGTCTTACACCATTAATAGGCGGAGGCAGAACACGATTACCCTTTTCATCAATGATGCCGAGTTTATATGCTTCTGTCTTGTCAAAGGGAGTGACAAGTAATTTTATGAATCTGTATGTTACAAATAAGTCTATCGCTCTGCCCATTAAACTCTTTTCCTTAATATTTCTAATACATGTGGATCAGTTTCGATACTCTTCAACTCATCCTCTCTAATCATATTTAGAAATACTAGGAAAGACTTTAATGCGTTAAGGTATTCCTTTTGAGTTTTAAAGAGCAGTAGTGTCACACATGCGTCATTACCAAATAGGTTTCTCAATATAATAATGTGGTTGAGAAGTAACCTCTCCTTCAATACACTCGTAGTCTTATACTTTTTAAGAAGACGTTTAATATACTTAAACCTCTTCATATCATCATGAAATTCTTTTTCACCTTCACACTGAGGATTTTCATAATGTCTTATTGCATACATCATGAAATTGTCTTGGGTTATCTTCTCATACATGCTTATTTAACTGAAGCAGTTAACTTATATGAGTTATCCTCTTGCATTTCATACCCGATTACCAAAGTAAGACCACCTTCTTTGACATGAGAAATACCATCATCTTCCTCAAACTCATCAAATGGAGTGTCTACACTCTTACCAAAACGACCAGCACCAACACTTAGAGGCAACTCAAAAGAACCACTTTCCCCTTCCATTACTGGTACTTCACCAAAAGTAAGCTGGATTTTACTAAGACTATTTCTTAGAACTCCAATTGCCTGCTCTGGAAGTACATAGTTATTGCAGATTACACCTACAAAAGAATTTAGTGCTCTAATAACTGCGGGATTTGCGTAGTCTTGCATGTTAAGGTTAGATGCGGCATCGGCAGTTGGACCACCAGATAGTGCGCCATGACCTTCTGTTACGACTTTCTTAAATCTTTTCATTTTAGTCATCCTTGGGTTCTACGTCTGAAGGTAGAGTATCAAAGACTCTCTCCTCTAGAACTTGAACCTTCTTTGTTGTTTTCTTAGGTGCAGGTTTCTCTTCTACCTGTGGAGTAACTGTCTCAATGAGAGCACCACCAGCACCATATCTTTTTCCATCGTCTCTTGCCATAATTGTCTCCAAATAAGGGTGGGGGGACGAACCCCCCACACCAAATTAATATTAGGAAATAACTGGACCAGTACCAAGGTCGCCTGTAGCGCCTGTACCGTGACCAATCACTGCCCAACCGTCTGTACCTGTCCACTGTAGTGTAACAGCTTCACCAACTGCGTTGAAGGTGATTGTTGCTGCTGAACCAACTGTTGTTGTAAGGTCAACGTCAACTGTGTTTGACACATCCTTAGCAACAATCATGTGAATCTGACCAACGATTGTTGCATCAGCAAGAGTTGTTTGAACAGTAGCACTTGCACCGTTTAGGATATGAATACCCTTTGTGATGTCAAGAGCACCATCAACAGTCTTTGTCTCTGCGGTGTTTGTTGCAAGGGGAACGGGGATATAGTTAAATACGTTTGCAACAGAAACCTTCTTGTTGATTGGTGTACCACTTGGGTCATCAACAACGTGGAAAAGGTCAGCGGTATTAATACCTGTGGAAAGGTCTGTTAGTGCTGTAATTTTCTTGTCTGCCATTTTGGCTTCTCCTTATATAAACCCACACTATTGTGGGAATGTTACTGAGGACATGAACGCATCATTCCTCATCACTTGTTTCATCATTAATTTCTTGAAGGAACGCTTCGCACTGTTGGTATGCTCCCAACAGTGCGTTTAGCGTTGCCTTATCATCCATAATCTGCCTCTCGGCATTTGCAATCCGTTCTCGTACAGAATTTACATCTTCTACTAGAACTTCCATGCGATTCTTAATCATCTCTTCGTCAATCATAATATCTCCATTATAATGTTTAGTTAAATTATGCAGTTACAGTAACAGTTCCAGCAGCAGTACCCTGTGCAGAACTGATAGCAACTTCAGCGTTGGTTGCTGTACCAGCATCCTTAATTGTACCACTGTTTAGTGCAACATTCTGTGCTCCAACAGAAAGAACGTCATCTTCGTTTGTTGCGGCGTTAGCAGCAGCAATTGCAAGTGTGAACAGAAGTTCGTTTGTTCCAGTACCAGAAGCATAAGATAGGGTGTGTGGTCCACGACCTGAACCTGCACCTTCGTTACCATTGGTAACAGCAATTGTTGGTGTACCACCTGATGTGTCAACATCAACTGCCTCATTGTATCGAACCGTAACACTGAGTGTAAATCCATCAGACTTATCAGCAACAGTAGTATTGAGGTCAACACTGTCAATTGTAGCAGCACCAAGTGAGGTAGTGAGTCCACCGATTGCAACTAGAACCTCTGGGTCTGCGTTTGCATTATCGTTACCAGAAGAGGCATTTCCTGCTTCACGAACCCAACCGGCTGTGGTCGCAAATACTTCTTTCTTCTCTGCTGTAGTTAGATTTTTTGGTTTGGACTCATCTGCGTCCGAAGCTCCCCATAAACCCATTGTCTTTCTCCTTACTCTATAGAGTTTGTTTGTCTATTTATACTATTTAAACCCCAGACGTTTAAGTTCTGAAATGGTTTTACTCACGTTAGTGTGGTGGATACCGATTCCACCTTTGGCTTCCCACTCGTTAATATTCTTGATATAATCATCAATCAATACATTTGGTTTACCATTCGTTGTCGCATATTTCTGTTTATCAGAACGCATAACAAGATTAATCTTACCACGTTTGATCTTTGTATTCTTGGATAACCATTTCAGTTTTCCATTCCGTGAAGTTCCATCACGGTTAGAATATGCAGATAGGATTTCAGTATCATACTTACTGATAAAATCCCACAAACGTTTACCACCAGATAACCATTGAAGATTTGCCCAGAAACCTTTTGTGTTTGCAATCTTGTTCCAACGTTGATCTTTATCGGAAGTTGCAAAAGGTTCACCAATTGCGTCCTCTGCACCACCGATAAAGTCAACAAGAACTTGATCCATATCACAAAAAATAGTAGGTAACTCTGCTTCTGAAATCTGCCTTACTTCAAGTAGTGTCTTCACTTTTCGTCTTTCATCTCAGGGTCAACAGCAACATCAGCAACCTTTCCACCTGTCATGGACTTCTTGCCTTTTACTGGTGCTATTGTATCAGATTCCTCAGATTTGTCAAGTACCTTTTCGTCTAAACCCCAAACTTTTGCAAGTGCTTCCTTCATGGATGCCTGCTTATATGCATTTGCAGTACCCCATGTTAGAGACTGGCCAGGAGTTGTTTCTAGTGCATGGTCACGATACTCATCTGTACCAAGTTCATAGGACTCTTCAACTTCTTCGTCTTTCTTCTTTTTTGCATTATAAGAAGCGTGCATGTGTTTCTCTGCCTTAGTCACTTTAAGTTCGTTGATTGAGACACCCTTTTCGACACCATGTTCGAACATGACATCATACCATGCAATTTCACCACTTTCATCTGGATCAGCATGTTGACCGTGAATGGGTTGTCCAGTACCCCAATCCTCATGTACAACATTCTTTGCACACAGGTGTTGACTGTTTGCAGGGTTGTCTGTCTTGTCCTCTAAACCTTCATTCTTAACTGCCTTTGAGACAGTCTTACGACGATTATGTAGATACTCATCAGAATCATCTACATCACCGTCATTGTCGATGTCCTTGTCCTTGCGGTCATCGAAGTCTTTCTTGAGTGCCTTTGGATTTACCTTATCCATTGACTCACTTTTCTTTGCAGCCTCTGCCCAGACATTGAGGACAGAAGACTCAAGGGTTCCTTCTTTTGTATCAAAATACTTCTTACCCATTTTTATTCTCCTTGATTTTTCTATCAATCCTGTCTAGGACAGATTCTTTTTTGGGTTTCTCTCCACGTTCTTTCTTAGAAATTGCAATGGCAGCCTGTTGTGCAGGGGACACTGCTTCCTTAAGTGCATTTAACATATCACGATAAGACTTACCAACCTTTGCCTGAAATGCCTCTTTGTCAGAGGGTTTACGCATTGAGTTATATTTCTGTTGAACTGCGATTGCCATCTTTGCAGGAATTTTGATCTTCTTTCCATCTTGGAATTCAACATCAAACTTGCCGTTTAGAGACTGTGCTTTTCTCATCTGCATCATGATGTTCTTTGATGCTGCCTTCTTGTCATCGTCAGTTGCAGAGTCGTCTTTTGAAAATGCACGTTGTTTCATATCTGGGTCACGGCGCATTGCACGGCGAGCATCAGCAGCGGCAGATGCTTCTTCAATCTCAACTTCTTCCTTATGAACCTTCTGAAGATGATTGATAAGAGAGTCGATATCATTACCTACCCACTGACCTTTCATACCCTTCATGTTTGCAACGAAGTTATCTGCCTCATCGTCATATGAGAAGTCACCGAGTTTCTTACCATTCTGCATAATAGCATGAACACCACTCTTGCCTCGCATAAGTTCGAAAGGACCAGACTTGACTGACTTGGCACCCTTCTGCCACTGGTCACCCATCTTACCTTCATCAAGGTCAACTTCTTCTTTCAATTTGTTAATCTCTGCACCTTTCATATCATGCTTTGAGATAAGTCTGGTAACAGCCAATGCACTAACAAATGGAATGTCCGCTTTGACAAGTTGAATTAGTGCTTGTTTATCATCATCAATTTTGTCCATAATTGAACGTAATTTGTTACCAGAATCCATGCTCATCTTTTTACCACGCATTGGTTCATATGCCTTTTTCAGAGCAGCAATTTGACTTGCACTCATTTTTGCTTCATCAAGGTCAACTTCTTCACCGATTAAATTTAAGATATATTCTTTTGGGTCTGTGTCCAATTTCATTGCATATTTGACTGCACCAGACTTGTCACCCCTTTTCAACATTGCGGCAACCTTCATCATATCGTTTTTGTCGATACCACCAGACTTCTTAGCATATGTCTCAAGGTCTTGTCCCTTGATTACTAGGTCTTTCATCTTACCTTCTTCAAGGTCAACTTCTTCCTTCTTCATCATCTTGGTTGCAGTGGCCATCTTAACTGACATCCACTTATCACCATAACGCTTCTTGAAGTCATCGTCAGGAAGGTCTTTTGCAATCTCTTCTCTACGCTTCTCTTCGTCAGGTGTCAAGTCTCTTTCTAAGAGAGATGCCTCACGCATTAGATTCATGAGTTCTAGAGTATCTTTCATTGATTGTCTGTAACTAGTCATTTTCTTTTATCTCCAATACTAAAGTGGTATCCCCCCTTAGTAGTCTATGAAATGTTTCCTTTGCAATGTACAAACTATCTCCGACACTCAGAGGTCTTGGTAGTTCGTTGTCATACTGAAATTGCCAACCTTCTCCGTATAAAACTTTTACTTCTCTGTTCTTCTTGTCTCTATGCCAAATTAACTCTGTATTTTCAACAAATCGACTAAAAGAACGAACTATTTTTCCATCTATATATTTATCATCATAAGGATTTACCAATAGAAGTTTCCTCCACCAGAAAGTCCAAGTTGAGATGCATATCTTGGTAGATTACATGCCCAATATGATGCTTTGGTCTTATCCTTCTGTTGATCACACTTGTGACGAGCAGCAAATGATTTTCTTGCAGCAGGGTCATTAAGTTTTACCTTTAGACCTGTTGTGTCACCCCATGTGACCTTCTTGACGTTACCTGTTGATGGGTCACGCACATACACATAGTATTTCTTTGGACCACCAGCCTTTGGTTTGTTTAGAGGTGGGTTTTTCTCCTCCTCTTCCATCATAGGACAATCTAGAGGAACAACCTGTTCTTCGTATGTTGCGAACTTACCAAGATCACCTTCCATAAGTTCCTTGTCGAAACCAGTAACTTCTAGACGACCTTCATTATACATCTTTCGCATGTCATTGAAATACTCAAAGTATGATTCGGAACCTACACGATACTGGTTGTTTTCAATGAGAACGGATTCTGTCTCACAGTCCTCACAACATGCTTCTTCCTGTGCTTTCTGAATTTGGTCTGGTGTAGGTGCGCCCTTCTCACCCTTCTTTCTCATCTTCTCACCAGAACCACTCTTGATTCTTTCACGCTTCTTGTGAATGTTGTCCCACAGACCCTCATCAACATCTTCTATCGCCTCTAGAACGTCTGGATGATACTGGAATGCACCCTTCACTTCATGTTCTGGAAATTCCTTTGCAAACATAAGTGCAGAGTAACCACTCATTGTACTTGGTTTCCAACTCTCACCAAGGTCAACAGACTCACTCTTACCCTTTGCCTTTGCAGCAAGGTCTTTATCTGCACCACCCCAAGTTCCAGAGGATTTTGAAATAAATGAGTTCACACGAGCATGTCCCCACTGCTCTGGAGTTGTGCCTGGTCTGTGTCCTGTGCGCCATGCAGCAACACCACGATTGTAAACTTGTTTGAGAATACTCACTGAGATACCAGATTTATCTGCCTTCTTTGCAAGAGAACTATCTGCTGCACCCTCACGCAATCTTGGTTCTCTGCGATTGGTTGATGGGTCTTCATTGCGAAGGTTCTTTGGATCATTGTTTAGAGGATTGTTATCCTTGTGTCCAACATCCATCCCCTTAACTGCTTTGTCACCCATGATGCGACGAGCTTTGTTCCTTGAAGAGCGACGAGCTATCTGTTCTGGCCGTGAATGGTAATTCTCATATTCTTTTTTATAGCTGCGGGCCTCATCATAGAGGTCTGGATACATCTGACGAACTTTCTTTGTGTGCTTTGATAGTTTAGTCTTTGCACTCTTGTCGCCGGGTGCGGGTTTGTATGCACTAGGATCATTATCGTCCTTATCTGCACCCTTCTCAAAATGTCTTGCCCTTGCCTGCTTAGTAGACTTGGACATTTCATCACCTTCAGCATCCTTTGCATAGTATTTTTTGGGTTGCGTTCCTTCTCTGTCCTTAATGTCCTTATCCTGTTTTACAGAGGTTGCTTCCTTGAACGTGGGCATATAACTTGCACGAAGTTCCTTTGGCAACTTACCCTGCATAACAAGATCGTTGATGTATGAAATTAGAGTGCGGGGATTTACATTTCTATATTGTAATGCAATTTGTGCTGCTGCCATATTGGGTTTACCCTTAAACTCACTTGTCTTTGCTAGCTTTGCGTATTCTTTTGCCATCTTTTCAAAAGACTTTGGTGCAGTCTTTTGTTGAAATTTACCACCGAGTTTGTCGGTAATTTTAGACCTAAACCATGCATCCTCACCAACTTGGTGTAGAAATGCCTTGTGGAACTTACCATCTTCATCAACAAAGGAAAGATAGTTCGTTCCTCTACGAACCACTTCACCACTTAAACCATTTGCTTCTACGATATCTCCAATGTTACCCCACTCTCCTCGTAGGTATGCGTCACGCAATGCGTCGTAGTCATCACGAATGTCGAGGTCTTCTTTAGATTCACGCACACCCATATATTTACGAACATCCTGATAAAGTTTCATCTTATCTCTGTCGTTTAGAGTATTTGGAATACCCATCTTAAAGGAATCGAAATCGCCAGACTGTGCTGCAGCACGCATTTTTGACGCCGACATCCCAGACACATCGTCTGCGTCAGCGTCACGCTCACCCGCACTAACTACTTTAATATTGTTGAAGTTATAGTATCCATGTCTTGCTTTTACATCGTTATACTTGTTAAGTAGAGTATCAAATTCTTTTTGTCTATCACTTCCTGCCACGAGCACTAGGTCTGTATAACCCTCATCATAAAGTTTTACCGCGATATTAATTGCAGTCTTTGCATCTTTATCTGCAATGATATTCTTTGCATACTTCTTAAACATCTTTCTCATATACGCAATTTTAAGTGCATGTGGGAGTGGGTCTTTTGGCCCCTGAGAATGTGATGGATAGATACGAAAATCGCCACCACCAGCAACAGATGCTACTTTTCGGATTAGCAGTTCGTGTCCCGTTGTAGGGGGCTGAAAACGACCAAAGGCAAAAGTAATTTGCCCCTTTGCTTCTGATAACTCTCTAAACTTTTTCATGAGTCTTTGTTCCTAAATGCTGCACGAGCCTGTTTAACTCTTTATACTTCTTGTTTGCGTAATTTCATTGTAAGTTTGCGACTTATCTTATCAATCTTTGCCCCATATTTCTGCATAATTTTTTGGTCCACAACCACACGTTGTTGAACACCCATTGACTTATACTGTGGGTAGAATTTGTCCCGATACATCTGAATTGTTTTTTTACGAGCAACCTGTGCAAGTCTATCTGCACTTCTCACTCTTAATAAAGTGCGTTGTTTCTTTTTCTGAAACGTAGGTGACTTAGCAAGTTTTGCCATGCGTCTTGCTTGCCTCTTGCGTTGAAGTACATCTACCTTCTTTTCATATAGATCAGTAAATTTCTTCATCTGAAATTAATCCTAGTTGAAACTTTTACGTCTGGTTCTGCGCCAAGAAATTTAAACATATTTATTGGACCACGCAATATGAATTTTTTGACACTGTTTAATATCTTGAGTCCGATCCTTTTTAACTTTCCCTTAACTGCATCAAACATACCTTCTTGCAATGAATCAGAACCCATTGCATCAACGATAAGAGAAACTACGGACCAGAAATTATACTCACCAGTTTTCACACCCTTGAGTTTTCTAGAAGATGTTTTGAAACGTGCCTGTAGTTTCATACTATCTGCAATCTTCTCACAGTATGCGTCATCGTTTACACTATGGATTGAAACACTTGTTCCGTCATGAGTTGCAACAAGCATAAACTCAGCCGCAGCAGGATTAGATGGACCAAACTTCTGAAACCCTGACATTGCTTCTCTTGCGAACGCAATCTTAAACGCACGGTTCTGTTCAAACAATGCACCAAGTTCTCTCATACAGTCTTTGTGTGCTGCTTCTGCGGCATTTACAATTTGATTTTCACCAGACTTGATTAGTGGACGTAGTTGTGAAGGGGCAAGTGTACTAGTAACAAAAGACTCAAACACCTGATTAACTTTTAGGAATTGTGGGTCATCTTTCAATTCTGGTGTTGATTGTAATGCAGCATAGAAAGTTGCCATAGACTCTGATTTACCACCAGACATCAACTGTGCCATACCAATTTTAAGTGATAATCTTTTATCACCAACCAAAATATCTGTTTTGGGTGTAATATCTCCAGCACCAAAACTCTTCCAGAAAGAGGTTAGTTTTGCCTTTGCTCTACCATATTGTTCTGCTTTTGCACCAGCATTACCAAAGTGTTTTGCCACCTGTGCAGCAATTCGTTCTCCTGCCTCTAGGGCAAGAGGTTCTTTTTCTAGAACGGACATTACTTTTGGAGAAATACCAGAAGATGCTGGATTTAAATCCATACCATGAATTTTATGCCATCCAATAACGATAGCAGCCTCATAGTCTTCTGCTTTAAGTTTTGCTTCAGAAAGAAGATTTTGTACCCTATCTTCAGCAGGGATAAAGTCTTCACGGAATCGTAGTTGTTTAACGTAGTTTTGCAACATTTTACCTCTCTTAATCCATGAAACGAAATAGGGGCCTGAATACCTCAGGCCCCTATATTTAGTCATTTAGAAAGTTTTGTCAAACGTTAATTATACTGCTTGATTCAAATCTTTTCCACCCAATTTTAAGTTATCTTCTTTCTCTTGTATTACACCATTCTCAAGTGATGTATCCTTTGTCAAGTGATATGGTGTAACATGGCCACCATGATACTTATCACCGTCATGCAACTTATCCATTTCGATTTCTTTACCTTCTGGTGTTTTCCAGTTGCCGTTCACTGCAAGGATCATTTTGTCATCAGCGTTGAATGTTCTCTTACCCTTCTTTGTTGTAAGAGCATCCACATCGAAACGCTTCATAATCTCACGATTGCGTATCAGATTGTTTGTCAACTGGCGTCCACCAACAATCTTTGCGAATGACTTAGGGTCGATCCATCCAGATGCTGTATACATTGTCTTTGACTGTAGCAGTTCTGCAACTACCTTCATGTATTCTTTAAGGAATTTTTCGTTATCGTTAATAACGAGTTTCCTATTCTTTAGTTCGATGTAAATTACGAAAAGGTCGAACACAGAGTTACGATTGCTGATGGCATACGCATTCTTTGTCATTACCTCTTTCATAAAAGACTTGAACAACTTCTTGAAACCAGGCATTGACTGTTCACCATCTGACCCATCACGATAGAAGGTTTTCAGAGATGGAGTAGAAATACTTTTGTTCATACCGTAGGCGTAGATGAATGCCATATCAGCGATGAAGGCATCAATACCACGGCGGTTAATGGCAATCGGTGCGAACCACTTACCTTGTTCTACGAAATAATCACCATATTCATCTGCAAGTTCACGAATGATGTTGGCAGTAATGGTGATATATGAGTTGAGGATTTCTGCCTCGTTCAGTGGTTTGCCGTCATTTACTGCACGAAACAGTTCTGACAAATCTTCACGGGTAGCATTAGTATATACCGAAATTGTAATCATTGCAGCATCATATGCGTCACGAACAATCTCTGGGCAAGTTTCGTATGTATCGTTGTCTGAATCAACAATACACTCAGCATCATCAACATCATACTTACCGTGTGGCAAAGTCACCTCACCGTCACGAAATGCGAGCTGAACATTGTTACGATTGTTTGAATCAATGTTGAGGTATTTGACGCCTTTCTTCAACCAAGCAGAATAGTATGCAATATCATCCTTGTCACCACGCTCAATGGCATGCTCAAGGCACTTCTCAACATCAGCAAAGATAAACTTGGAAGGAGCCCTCCCTAAGAGGAAGTTGCGAATGTATTCAGACTTCTGTGATTCATCCCATCGAGAGTACCTATTCGCCTGAAATGCAAGGTCTGCTTCTTGATACTTTCCTACCTCTGAGTCATAACCCAAAGTAGAATATGCCAAATCACGATATGTCAAATTACGATAGTAGGGTAGCGCCATTTCAAGTAACCTCAATTCAGTTTCAATTCATCTTACTTATATAATATACCATGTGGTATAATATTTGTCAAGCACTTTTTTAGATTTTTGGAGCGGATGGAAGGTACTGCCCCCTCTTCTGCAATTTGGTAAACTGCCATAATACTTTTATACTACATCCGCATAATATTATAATATCAAACTGTGTCCACAATGTCAAGTTCTTTTTTGACTCTTTCTAGCAATTCTAGCGTTCTAGTTCTATAAGCAAAACCCAACATAGATGCCTTTTCACCATCATCATATGGAGGCTCTTTACCTCTAGAGTAATATTGATCTGCTGTTAGATCAATAATCTTTCCACTACTATCGACTGCCCACCAGTGCCAAATTTCAGCCCAATCTTGAGCACGATATAGTTTTATTTCTTTTGTTCCAAAAACTTTTTGAAGACAAGCAGATGCATGATGACAATGCCCAAACATAGGGTTGATAGAATTTCTCTTTCTCCATTTCTTTGGTATCAAATCTGGTGTAAGATTTGATACGATAGATTTAGAAACTCTTTTCAAATTTTCTTCATCGTATGATATCAATGTCATCACTATTTGTATTCCAAGTTTCTAGAGTTAGTCTTAAACGATCTTCTTCTTTTAATTTAGCATACCTTTTTGACGCAAGTTTTTTCCACCATTCCACAACTCCATCGAAAGAATAACGATCAAAGTTATCCTTCTTGCGTAGTTCATCTGTTTCCATATTAAGATATTCTTTTACATTGTCGTATCCGTAATCTGACATATATGAACGTTTCTTTTCAGTAAGTCCCTTCGCATCAATAAATGTCTGGCAGAACTTCTGATACTCCAGAGGTTCTACATCCTTAAGGGAAGACTTGATGATAGAAATCATCTTAGTCTGTGTCTTCAACTTGCGACTAGAGGCAGATGGATCAACCAAAGGCTCTCCATTACGTTCTTTAAACCACTCGTTGAGTTGATGGTAGTTATCATCATTGATCAGTGGCGCAAAGTCTGATACGGTGTTACCCTTGTATCGAAGAAATGGTTTCATGCCATCATATTGTGATGCAGATTTTGTTGATCCATAGAGACTCGTTGTCTCAAACATGCAAAATGGTCCACCATACTTTTTGTCAAGTGTTTCTCTTGTCAAATGCGAACAACAGATTGCAGCAAGAAGTTTACCACCAAGATAATTATACCCAAATGGTTGTGTTGGGACGATAATGAAACCCATGATGGCAGAGTCATTAAACCGTTTCATTACCTCTGGATTAAGAGTGTCAAGAGGTTTACCAAGGAACTCATTTCTAGGTTTTGAGTTAATGGTAGGCGAACCAAGTCGAATGAACCCAGCAATCTTACCAGTGTTCTTTTCGTATACAACCCACTTAATAGATTTACCTGGCACTGATACCTCAACAGCGTGAGAGGTTGTGATCTCAAGATAGTTGACAAAAATCTCTGTAGATACTTCCCTACACACAAACTCCATGTCTTGCGGGTGCATAGAAAAATCATCAAACATGTCATCCTGCGGGCCCATGCCAGGCAAGGACGTTGGATAGTTTGACATTCTCTCTAGTTTTACACGGCGGAGATAATCGTCAATGCGATTGAAGTTTTGGAAGTACTCTACAAATACATTTGCAGCGTACAGTGCATCTTCTCTGTTTAGAATCATGATATAACTATATAGCAGTTTTGATTAATTGTCAAGTATCCTTTTTCTTTCCAATAGAATACTTAGTCTCTAAAGTCCACTCGTTCTTTTCTTTATAGGATAGTACTTTGATTTGGCTTAGGGGTGCAGTCTCACCTAGTTCACCAACAATATTTACAAGTCCCCAATCCTGTAATAGATTAGCAATTGTATTACGTCTTGCAATATCATTACTTGCAATACTTGTTTGTTTTCCATCGAGGGCGAATAATTCTTTGAAGTGGGTTATGAAATAGCGCCCTTGCTTGTGCAGTATATGCGCCGATTGATACAACACCCTTTCCTTACGGGATGCCACACCAATGCGGGAAAGTGTCTCACGAACCTTTAGAAAGTCATCTGGTTCGTTGAGAGTAACCTCAAGCATCTGCTCCTGTGTCCAATTAATCTGTTCTTCTTCACTCATTTTCTCACTCCACCTTTATTTAATTTTTGTTTTATGGTGGCGATTTGTTCATCCGTTAGAATATCAAGAGCCTGCTTTGCCTTTTCGTTACTGTAACCGTAATACTCTTTTACATCCTCTAGATTATCTAGTTTATTCGCCTTCAACCAAGGAGTAAAACGTTTCCTTGACCGTACACTATTTAGTAGAAAGTCGAACTGTAGTTTCTTATCTAGATGTGGTAGTTGGTTAATCTCATTCACCAACATGATTGTATCTTGAAACGGATAAACACACTTATTTACGATAAATGGTGGATATTTTTTCTCCCATTCCTCATCTTCACTATCTAGAAGTCTTTCCTTCGTGTGATTGATAGCATTAAGATAGTCTTTCAACTCTGGCATAAAATTGTTCTTCCCTATTCGCATCCTCAATCATGAGAAGTTCATCTCGTAACTTCTCATCTGTGAGGCTCAT
>Ga0070754_10001363_pt1 | contig 19826 bp, 16 predicted proteins | sample VirMetDEL_Sep_01_FD_75181 | JGI IMG/M metagenome (GOLD analysis project Ga0070754, IMG submission 75181) | Aqueous microbial communities from the Delaware River and Bay under freshwater to marine salinity gradient to study organic matter... | ecosystem: Environmental > Aquatic > Marine >... | reverse complement strand
TGAGTCTTATTTTGTCTTCATTAAAAATATCAAATGGCGAAGATATATATGATCCTCCACTATTAATTTCTGCTGTAGCATTCTCCAATGTTGCAGAATATGGAACTCCTGGACTTAATCCAGTTATCGTAACTTGGTTGCTCGTATTTACTGTATTTCGGTTTGAGGTAGGAACATCGAGAAAATTAAATTCGTCTGGATCTAAGTCCAATTGACCAGTCGATAATATCCAAGTATCATAATAATTTAAATCTCCAAATAAAACTGTACATAAAGTATCATAATTTTTGGATGTTTTTATTTTTAGTTTTATTTTGTCTCCATTTTGTATATACAAGTAACATTATTAGAAGCAAATCTTTTACTTAATACATCATTATATGATTTTCGGAATAAGTTTGCATTAGCAACATAATCGGTTGGATATATTGTTCCATAGTCAGTCAAGAAAACAGTTATGTCTTCTGTGATTAATTCTGAATTGTCTCTAAACTGCGAAAGTCTTTGTGGCATTTTGATCTCCTAGATTAGTTTACAATTCGCCAATCATAAGTAGAACCACACCACATCAAAGTAATTGCTTGCCCATCAACATCCATAATAAATGTATCATCAACAAGTCCTCCTTGAATTCTATCCGATGGATTGGGTGATATTATTATGTTGTTTTTATAAGCATTCCCAACATTACTTTCGCCAGTCCCCAAATCAACAATACGAATCCAATCTCCAAGTTGAACTGAAGAACCAATAGGAAGAACTACTGATCTTGCGCTGGAAGTATTTAATAATAAAATTTTATTCATGTCACTTGGGGTTAAAGTGACATTTGCTGATATCACTGAATTATTATATACTGAAAATCTAGTTCTTCCAGTAATTATACCTTCACATTCAATAGAAGGAACATTGACAATAGGACTATTATTTAAGTTGAGATTGTCTCCAGAAGGTAGTTCTTTGAACTTATTGTCTGAAGAGTCAAATACTAATGGATATCTATCAGCCATTTTAGAGTTTTCTTTTATTTATTTACTTTTTTATTAACAACTACAATCATCAATAAGTTCTCTTCCATCATAAAATACATTACTAGTATTTAAAGCATAATATACTTCGTCAGAAATATAAACATCTACGCTAAAACTACTTGGAACACTACCATAATTAAACAGATTATACCCACCAAAAGAACCTGAAACATTTGGAGTTAGAGTCCCATTTGCTGCAGCACCTGTTGGATTACCACTAAATTTATATCTGTATAGTCTACCACACCTTCCGTTATTATCTTTTGGACAAGGATTTGATGGAGCTGGTGCTGGTGTGGGTGCTGTAGCTACTGGTGCTGCAGGTGCGCCGGAGAAGTTAGGAACTCCTGGGGGTAATATCCACCAATTTGCAGTTGTATTACTATACGAATATCCATCAAAGAAAGGATTATTCGATTGTCCATAATAACCAAAAGAATAACTTGGTGTCCAATTTAATAAAGAATAATCAAGTCCAGTTATATCTGCGCCTGATGTCTCATCCCAAGCTAGATTGCCATTTATAGCATCGAAATCGGTTAAACTAGATCTTAAAGTCAAAATATTTGCATTTATCATCCTTCTAATATTATTAGTGGTTGGGTTGATTACTGCAGTAGTAGAATTGTCTAGAGTCGGTGCCAATCTGTATCCATCAACTGTTCTTGCTAAATTTAAGAAATTTTGCCACCTTTCATCGTCTATACAAGTATCAGTTCCTGGGAGAACTATTCCAGGAACTTTAGTCAAAGTTCTTGGATCTTTTCCGGCAGTTGCACAGGAAAGGATGAGAATCCTACCAGAAGCGTCAGTGTAAAATTGACCCAACTGCTTATCAATTGATTCCATAATAGAACTTATATTTACAGTATTAAAGTTTGAAGTATATTTTGCAACTCCCTTGTAGAGCCTCAAGTCTTGAACATAAACATCATCTGGAATAAGTCTCTGGAAGTTTGGTAATATGAAATTATAAGATTTTGATGTCAAATCTCTAGAAGTAGTTACACTTCCCCTATTAGTTCCATCTACCCAGATAGTAAAAGTATTTCCGGATCTGGTTAAGGCTATATGATGCCAAGTATTGGTTGTAAATACTTGCGATGATGTTTCAACAAAAGCATCGGGTGATCCAGTTTCAATGTTTGGAAATGCTAACAACAATCCTCTTCTAAATTGGGCTACATTTGGCCAATTATCCCCCTTCACATAAAACTGGAAGAAGTAATCTGCTGGATTTTTATTATCAAAAAACGATGGATAAAGTATGGACATACTATTTTCTCCACCAAAATCAAATCCACCAAATCTCATCCATAGTTCTATGGTAAAATTGTCATATCCAAGAGATTGTGTAGCATCTGTGTCTATTCTTATACCACTAACTTCAAATTGTTTAGTTGTTGTTCCTTTTGCTAGTTTTAATGATCCAATACCGTCATAATACTTACTTTGCTCTGTAGATAGTGTGGGATTTATGGATCCCTCATAGGTTGCAAATTTTGAGTCAGCACGAAGTCCTGCATCTAAAGAACTTTTAAGTCTCACTTCAGGACTCATATCCTTTATTTGATTTATAGTATTAAAAGGAATTGAGTATATTAACTTATCTGCATTTGGATCATCATTTGCGTCTATAGTTCTATTTGTAACTTTCCAATCAGATGAAGTATCTTCTAATTTTACAGTTACAATCTGTTCTTCTAACCAGATTGAAGAAGTATTTAATTTTAATTGGAGTTGATCGCCATTTTTTATTGTAGAAGATTTTGTAAATTCGTTTGAAACTCCTGCAGATGTCGCAAAAACAATCTTAAAAGTTCCATCTTGACCAGGAGAACCTCCACCAGAACTACCAACAGAAGAAAATGATCCATTTTTAACCAATGTGGGATGAATATATCCAGAACCTCCCCCTCCACCATAAGGTCCAGGTGAGAAATTTACGTCTCCTCTAGCAGAACCACCACCCCAATATCCACCACCACCAGCCCCACCAGCATTTATGCCGCCACCAAAAACAACATCAGCATCACCACCTTTTAGTGACGATCCATTTTCGCCGGCTACATATGCAGAACCACCACTAGTTTGTGTTCCACCCCCTGCTTGAGTCGATTCACCTTCAAGTCCACCACCATCACCACCAGGGCGATAATCATCCTCTGCAGCGCCACCACCTCCACCTGCAATTAAAATGGCACTTTGTTGCGCTATTGAAGTGTCAAATATTCCAGTAAATCCACCACCAGAATTTCCACCTGTAGAACCGGAGTCGCCACCACCACTTAAATCAGTAACTCCATTTTTAGATCCACCTAATCCAACAATAACTTTATATACTTTATCGGCAAGTAAAGTTACAGTTCCTTGTGCCGCCCCACCATTTCCACCAGTCGATCCACCACCACCAGCACCAACTGCATACAAGTTTACACCAACATTCGAATTTGATATTATGGAATATTCAATTCCAGACTTAAATCCATCATATGTCGTTAATTGGTTTGGATTCAAAGATATGGAATAGCCATCCGATCCAGATATTAAAATTTTTTTGTTATCATTATTTTTTGGTATAACTAAAAGAGAAGCACTGTCCGGAGAAACAATCTCAACATTGAAATCAATAAAATTAGAAAGACCATCAATGGTTATAATTTCACTTAAAATTTCCGAATCTAATTCTGCATTAGACACATCAGTAAATGACAAATTAGAAGGAACATTGTCTATAGTTGTAACTTCCCAAGAAGCAGTTTTTTGAACAGATGGAGACTTATTTAATGATATTCTTACGGTTACAGTTTTTGGAGTAGAACTTAAATTTGATGAAGTTACTTTTAATCTTAAGGCATCCCCATTTTTTACTGGCGAAGAATTTACAAATTCTCCATTATTAACACTTAAAGAACCTTCATTTGAAGTTATATCTGCTGTATATTCAAAACCATATGCAACAGTAAGACCCTGAACATTGTATACATCACTTATTACCTCAGTCAAAAAATTAACATCAGGAATACTCTGGAATTGAAAATTTTCCGCCAGTCCACCATCTATAGTTTTAATTGTCCATACAAATTCTCTTTTTCCAACTGTAACAGTTGTCGTATAAGTTTTTCCATAATATTCTATACCAACTTCTGTTCCCTGGAAAGTTCTTGTATATATTTCAATTGATCCCGAGACACTAAAAGATATATCTCCACTGCGAGATTCAACTACAATATTATTGTTCAGTGGGATATTATAAGAATTGCTAGATCTATCAATGACTTCCAAATCATTAAGTACAACTGGAGGGATACCAAATACACGAAGACCAACTGTATTTCCATTTCTCACATAAGAAGGTAATGTACTATAATCAAGTTCTGGAAATGTAGAGTCAAATGTAGTTCCAGTTTGATCTAATGTAATTTTTGCACTATCAAATGTTTTATCAAAAGTAATATTAACGACAAAGTACTCACCATCACCAGAAATTGAAATTGGAACTTTATAGTTTATATCGTCAATTAATTTCAAAGTTGTCGTATAAATTTGTCCCGGCAAAACATCTATCAGATCCCCAAAATCAATATCAAAAGGATAGTTATCGTAAGTACCTCTAAACGAGTACTCAGATGCGTTACCAATTGCTCCTAATAATGGCATTTTATTTTACTGCTGGGTGTATTGGGATAGTGATCTTAACACAGTAAACCGATCATAAGGGCTTACAGTGTCTAACTCTGATTTTTTCACAATTACATAAGTATACATATCAATTCCATTTGGATTTCCTTCTGTAATTGCCAAATCTCCATATTCAAACACAGGAATTACATTTCCATCAATAGTTACCGTATCATTATATTTTGGATTTCCCTGCTGTGTTGTCATAATAGCAACTGTTAAAGTTTCTCCAGGATTCATAAATGAGTCTAAAGACTGTGAATTATTGGATCTGAAGTTGATGTTCCAATTTCCAGTCGCAGGTTGTGTGTAATAATAAACATTATTATCACTTAAATCTATATTCACGGACGGCGTTGTGCCGAGAATGGTAGAATTATCTACAGTAATTCTCTCAATAATTTCACCAACATTTAGAATTCCTTTGATATTGGTAGAACCAGTAACTTCAAGTTTAAATTCTGCACTTGCTTGAGTTGTGCCAATTCCAACATTTGATGTAGTATGAATTCCAGTTGACGATGTTCTCCACAATGGGTCAAGGCCAGTCAGCCCAGAACCATCACCAAAATAAGTACCATAATGTGTTCCAGTCCAAATACCAACATAATGTCCATCACTATTTTGAATGGGTCCAAACTTTCTCCAATCATTATTTGAAGTGTAAACCCAGCCAAGGTATCCACCATCATCTGGCTGTGAATAATATTCAACATCACCATTATTTGCTGCCGTAGTCGGAGTTGAAATTCCTACAGTATATTTCCTAGAAATTACTGCATTACCCTGTAAGTATAAGGAATTTGACTCGATTCCACGATCCGAATTTGAAGTAATCTTATCATTAAAGACTACTGGGCCATTAAATTCGGAAACATTGTTTCCACCTTTACCACCTTCAACCCTGATTGATCTTGTTACATTCAAGTTTTCGGTATTGACAATATTAATTGCAGCCGCTGTTCCAGTTTCAACAAAAATTTCTTCCCCACGAACGGAAGGAACCGGAGCATCAAATACATCTTCTTGTCCAGTTGCAGAACTTACTCTCTTGTTTCCAATGTAAAAATCTCCATCATTATTCATTCCAGTGTAGACATTAATGCCACCATCTGATTTGAATGATTGAGATAGTAATTCTTCCTGTTCGCTAATTTGTCTATCCTGGCGATCTGGGAATGCATTAGAATAATTACCAGGACCAAATCCAACATATTCGAAAGTATGACTTGAAGCACGAAGAATTGAATGTCTACGGAATTCAATTGGATATGGGTGTATTTTTTTAACTACAGACCCAGAAACATGAGAAAAGCTACGAGTTCCAAGTAATCCCCTGAAGACAGAAACTGGATTTCCATCGACAGTTTCTTTAATTCTCATAATTTCATCATCAATTTCAATATAATCACCAATCTTGAGACCAATTGAATCTATTGAAGTGATTGAAATTGTCGTAGCAGTTGTTGTAATTCCAGCACTTATTGTTGATGTTATTCCGCCATATTGTTTAATTAATCTTTGTTCCTCTCTTCCTGTATTATTTCCACCTTTTGAAGTATAGCCATGTGGATGTATAATAATAGTTCCAGTAGTTTCTGGGGAAATATCAGAGTCACCAATACTTAGATCAATTGAAGTAATTGAATTTACTTTTGATATTAAGAAATCGCCATTATATAATGAACTATCTGCACCTGATACTCTAACTTTATCTTGAGCAGAAATGCCATGCGCAGAACCAAAAGTTACAGTTGCAATACCAGAAACATTATTATAAGTAAATGAAGTTGCGGTCAGTGATTTTCCAGTCAAATATGCATAAGACTCTACTGTAAAAGTTGCCCCAACTCCAATAGTTGATGGTGAACTAATTGATCCAGCAGAAGAAACCTGAATCGATCGAGTACTTGAGATTCCAGTAATTCGATAGAGATCATTATACTGAGAATATTCGTTTGAAATTCCATCAAGTCTTATGACTTCATTTGTATGGTCATAGATTGATGCTACTGTAACGGTTGCTGGAACATGACTGCTTGTAGTTGCCACACCAACGACAGTCAGTGAATCACCAAGTTGATATGCACTACCACCATTCATCACTTCGATGTTGGTAATCTGACCTGATGGATCAATTTTAATGACTGCTGATGCACCTTCGCCAGAACCACCAACAAGTTGGGCATTATATAAAGTTTCTACTGCACCAGTTGTACCATATGCAAATCCATCATCTGTGATAGTTAGATCAGTAATTGGATTCAGTCCATGATCTATATTGGTGTAGAATGTATGCGCAGTTCCAGCAGAGTTACTGACAATATCAGTTAATCCAAATCCAACTTTATTTTCATACAAGAAACTTTCGAGAGTTTCTTTTGTAATACTTTTCTGTGGATCATTAACAACAACTTGACCAATTGGATCTGGGAGAGCATAACTATTCGATGCCTCTGGGTCGGAAACTACATTGTCTCGGTCGAGTTGTGGATATAAGTACTGAACTGGTTGCGATAGTCTTAAATCCTGGAATGGAGCTATTGTTGGATTGTTTGAGGAATTAATTATAGAAACATGATAAATTCCATCTTGCTGTCCCTGTACATATTCCTGAACCTGTTCTGTTCGATAAACAACATAAGTTCCAGGAAGTTTTTTGCGATTGAAATATGGAAGTGAAGTGTTTCTAATAGAAGTATTATCCAGGAAAGTTCCTGGATCATTTGACAATGAATATGAAAACTCTCTTCTACTTGGAATCGCAGTTACGGTATAAGTTCCGTTGTAACCAGAAGTAGATAGTCCAGTAACATTATTTGAACTTAGAACATTAACAATCTGTACTTGTGACCCAACAGAAAGATAATGTGGAAGTTCGGTTTCAATTGTAACGACAGAGCCCACCCAAGATGCACCAGAAATAAATCTAGTATGTTTAAGTTCGGTGGAGTTGGTTAATGTTTTTGTTGAATTATCAGGACTATATTGATAGCTAATTTCGGAGTCACTTATTGGCAGAGTAGTTGAGTCTTGAATAATAAATCCATCAAGAGGTGGTCTTGCCTTAATTGCTGTATCTCTTGGAATCACATAACGGAATTTGTAAAGCGTGTCCTCATAATTTCTATTATCCGGTGTTCTTGAGATGTAAGTTCTAGAACTTGCGGTGATTCCAGAACTCAGTATCGCATTGTAAATTTCATTACCAGAATTGACATTCAAATACCACTGCTCATTTGCAGAATCCCATTGGATTGGATGTCCAATATCACCAGAAGACTTATCTGATACTCGACTTACAACCTTAAGATTTGCAGTTTTTTGGGTTAGGATATCAATTGCAAAAGAACTTAAACTTCCATTTTCCGCATCATTCAAGGAAGAAGAAAGACGAACTTGAGTGCTACCAATTCCAGTAGCAGTGGAATTTGTAATCACATAATAAACTGAATTTTGATTTAATCCATCTGGAAGTTCACCAGTATCACTAATAATTCTTACAGTTTCTCCATTAATAAAATCGTGTGGGGTAGTGAGAGTGATTGTGTTTGCTGAGATATTATTAGTTACACCATTGGCAAGTTTTGCGACATCATATTCTTTTTGATATGTGATTTCATTAGATCCATCCATTACAATAGTTGCGGAATATGTTGTTGATATTCCAGCACTAGAAAGAATTAGATTCAGCTGATCGTTTTGTTTTGCCCCAATTCTATAACCATCAATGACATTGATTGGCTTATTATTTTTGTTAATTTGGTTGTAAAGATAAAGTTTAGAATTATCACCAACACCTACAGTTTTTGTGACATCAATTGAATCAAATTCGATTGTAATTTCTGATGTCGTGATTTCTTTCGGTGGAATGATGTGGCTAATGTATCCCAAGTCATCACGAATGAATTTATCATCGCGGAATCCTTTTGATAATAATGCTCTTGCACCAAAGTTTGAGTTAGAGTTAGTGATTGACATATCACCACCACTAACTGCCTCAAAATGTTGAGCAAACCCAATTGCGAAGATGGATACACACTGAATAAAGGCATTATTACTTGCCTTGATATGATATGATTCGTAAGATGGTTTATACCTTGCGAGAGAATCTGAGTAGATATTTGCTACATTTGTTGCGTCAATATACTTTCCAGTTGTCGCATCATATTTCACAAAAGCATTGTTATCTTTCTGTAGAGAAATTCCAGTATACTGAGCAACTACCATACTCTTGAATCCAGATACAGCATTCCCATCTGCGTGCATTCCACAAAGACCATAGACTGATCTCAATGAGCAGTTAAAGATATATGGTGATGCTGATGTGACTGTATCAACTACAATGTTGAGAGTTCCTTGACCAATGATCGAATCAATACCGGTTGGTGGTGGATTTGATGTTGCATATTTAATTTCCGAGTCACTTACAACTTCTTTAACTACATATTGGCCATTGAATGTACCAATTCCAACGCTATTGATTCTTATTGGGGTGTCAACATCAAGCCCAGTGACTTCCTGTGCTAGTGTTACTGTAATTTCTGTTCTATCTCCACCACCAAAACCATCACCAGCACGAATACTTGAGATTCCAACCTCTTCACCACGAGATCCAACAATACGGAATTCGTCAATCTTTGGTTCAATATCTATAGTTAATGGATAGTCTGGGGTGATAGGTCTAGCACTAGAATTACCGTATGCAAGACCTATCTTTTCGTAAAAAATATCTAGATCTGTTCTATCTGTTGAATATGTGAGGAAAGCATCATTAATTTTTACTGGATTGATACCATCAGCATACTCAAAGACGGTTAGTTTGTTGTGGGAAAAATTTGGAACAAATGTGTTGTTGGTGTAGTCTTTATAACAAATACCATTAGGATTTGCATCAAAAATTGACATTTGCCAAAAATAACTGGCACCAGTAATCCTAAAAATCGCAGCTCTTCCTATGTCGTCATTAGTTGGATCTGGAACATATTTTGGTCTTATTTTTACTTTACGCAAATCATAACCAACTAGAGATACACCTCTAGGAATGAAGATACCCCCATGAACTGAGTTGAACTTATAAAGAGCATTATTGTCTGATGTTACATCAAAATTTGTTTGTAGGTCAAATTCATAAAAATCTGATGATGTTGTTCCATCTCTTTTTAAGAATGTGGATCCAGTGATTGGCGTCCAACCCGGTCTATTGTCGATTATGTGCTCACCAGGATATAGAAGTATTGTGGTGTTTGCAAACTTATCATTACTTGGGCCTGGTAAGTATGAGAATCTAACAGCCTCTAGAATTGATCGTTGAAGAGTTTTAAATGGTCTAAGAGCACTACTACCATCATTTTCAATGGAGTCCGTAGCATCCAATGCATTAGGATTAACATGGATTAGTGTTCCTCTGATTGAACGGAGGAAATTTTCCAATCTTGACAAACCCATTTTATTATCGCTATAAGTTCTTTATTACTTATTTATCTTCTTCCATCCTTGGCCTCCTCGTTACTTTCCATCCCTTATGACTATTCCGTTTTCCATTTACAACCATGCTAACCTTACCACTACACAGACCATTGTCTTTGCAAAACTGATTTGCATTAATAGTTTCAAATATTTCTCCCTCAGGAGAAATGAAAGTATAAACATATTTACACTTTGAGTCTCTCAATTTATTTTTCCTTTCTTCTGTGTGTTTTATTCCTTTATTTTTTCCTTTTCCACTCACCCTCATTTTTTCTTTGCTTTCCTCGGTGTGTTTTCTCCCTGTCCAAGGATGTCCATTAATTTTGTAGTGTTTTCTAATACTTTTTTTAAATTTTTTTCCTTTAGATGGATGTTTTTCCCCTAAAGATAATAATGCTTTTGAGACATTCATGCTCATTTTTTCTTTGGCTTCTGGAGATTTTGATGGTCCATTTTCACTTTTACACCTTTCTGCCTGCCTTTTCTTGAAATCTTCTCGTCTGAATGGGTGATTTTCCCCCAATGAAAGCTGATAATTTCTGTTTTTCTCGATGAGTTTTTCATCGTGCGTTTTGCCATAAAATGGATTATCTTTTCCACTTGCAGCATAATAAAATGCAGTAGATGTGGCTCTTGCTCTATTGGCAAAATGTGGATTTTTATCAACTTGATAAAACTCATGTAATGATATTTCTGCAAGTAAAACATCATTGAGATTGTCAAAAATTTCTAGTATAATTTTTTCTGTGGGTTTAAAACTTTTATCCCTGAAGCTTCCGAAATATTTAATATCTTCTTCCGGCAAACACTTACATTCTCTTTTTCCTATGTAACCTCTCCCCCAAGGCTCATAAGAATAATAAACATAAAAATATTTTTTAGTCGTTTTAGACATTATAAAACCTTTAATTGACCGCAACAATATTTATACAAGAAAAGGAGCATTTCTGCTCCCCTCTTCACCTTAAAGATTGCGGTCAACTAAGGCATTTTTATTTATAAGACCGAGACATGGAAATTAAAACAAATGCCAAAAAAAGAATTACAGCAAGTTCTAGAGAGTTGATCATCAGAAACAAAAAAACTCTAGAACTATTTACGAAGTTCTAGAGTTTTATAGTTATTTTTGTTTTGGTTTCATCATAGATCTAACTGTTTTTTCTATGTCAACCATAGCATCATGTAGATTTCGATTTTGGCCTGATTCTTGTCTTAATACTGGTCGAGAACTGTCAGTGACTGTCCATCGCCATTGATCCATTTCCGGACATTGCCACAAATTAATTCTCATGCTTAGAATACTCTAAACGAATCCAATTAATCAATGCATTGAGTTCCATTTTTTGGCTTTCTGTAAGATCATTTTCTTTATTGACTTGATAAAATCCCAAGGCATTAATAACTAATTCTCTATCTTTTTGTGAAATTAATGACATATTAATCAGTGGGTAACATTTCTGGATTTGAGAGTTCTAATTCAAACATAAGAGGATGACATTCCTCCTGAATCAAATAATTTGAAGAATTCCATAGATCTTCTGGATCGTAGCGTCTTTCGTTATCTGCGAGTTTTATGAGTTCTAGATCTGTTAGTGAATCTTTATCCAATTCATCGAAAGTAAATGGAACTTGATTAATGAAATACATAAGAACAATTTGAGTTCCTTTGTTATACCAAACATATGCAGCATCAATGCGGTACTCCATTGTGTGGCTCCTGTTACTTTTGATTATTTAGAAATTCAATTCAATTGGGTGATATTTCAAGTATTCAAAGAAGGTCAGCTTCATTTCTTTGGTTGACATTCCACAATGTTTAGCTGCTTGTGGTAAATTCCACTTGGCACAAAATAGATTTTGATTGGCTTCTTTTACATTTTCTGGTGTGGTTTTGACTGGTTCTTCTTTGAGTGCTTTATAATTGATTTTTTGTGGTGTCATGGATTTACATAAGAAAGAGTGTCTTCATCTACTGTTGCTCGAATAAAGCTGAGGACATTCATAAATTCACTAACTGTTTCACATTCTACTGTCTTTGTGTCACCTTCACTTGAGTAGAGATATACTGTTCTTTTTATGGTGTCTACTACACACTTTGTCAAATATTCGTCTTGCATGTATTGACTTCTTACTGCCTTGTCATTGTAGCACGGCTTGGGGGTGGTGTCAAGTGAACCTACTTGTATAATAAACTTTATTGTCGCTACCAAAGAATAAAAATCTACCTTTAAAGCTTATTATTCCAGCACCGATTGCATTGTAAAGTTATTTGAAGTTTCTATTAATCTTGATAGCACCTCGAATTAATGTATCTCCTGCTCCATCATTTGGAGAAAATCCTGTGCTTATTCCTTGATGTGCCTTTTTGATACTTTCTAGTTATTTATGGAAAAGGTCTTATTATTTCATCAGCACCCCAGACAATTCTAACTGCTCCATTTGCACCATTGGGAGCAAAAGATCTTCCCCCACCTCCTCCATATATACCCCCACCAATTCTAGATTGCCCAAGAAGATTGATATCATTATTATAAGAAGAACCAGCTTGACCACCAGATCCACCAGATCCACCATTCACAAAACCGTCAGAGTTTTTAGAAGTTGATGTAGATCCATCTCCACCAATTCCACTTTCTCCTTCTCCATATAATCCCACTCCACCACCGCAACCGGCCCACCATCCGCCGCCGCCGCCCCCTGCTCCTCCGGTTCCATCAAATCCAATCGTTCCAGTAGTTCTATCGATTCCATCTCCGCCATTTCCCCCATTGCCACTATATCCTCCTGCACCGCCACCGCCTGGCCATAGACCAGTTCCTCCATTTCCTCCATTTCCCCCACCTTCACCTACATAATCACCTCCAATACCACCAGAAGTAGCACCACTTCCTTTTACTATGACTTGAGAGAGTAAGTCTCCACTTCTTATAAAATAAGAATCGGTTCCATTTATAGTTAAATCACTTATTCCTCCAGAGCCAACCTCAACTGTGTATTCAGTTCCAAACTCAACATTAATGGTATTTCTCCACCCAAGACCTCCACCTCCACCTCCACGACCACTTGAAAAATCGTAGGCACCACCACCTCCAATACAAATGACAGAAACTTCTGTTGTACCGAAAGGAGGTGTCCATGTATAAGTACCAGGAGAAGTAAAAACTGCTTCTCCTTTTGTAGGAGAAATAAATCCACTCAAACTACCATCCATCAATCTCCAACCATAAGATTCTCCAGTCCACACAAAAGAATACTCTTGCACATCAACACTAAAATCAGCAATAAAAGATGCTGGCGTAGCCCCCGAAAATATGAATCCACATATTTTATCACTTGCTTGTGGATAAACTGAAAGTTGAGAAGAAAAAATACTTCCAATATTTACAAGCTTAATCCAATCGCCAACTTCAATACTTGAACCTAAGGGAAGAACTAAATTAATATAATCAAAAGGTTCAACTAATAAAATTTTGTTTACATCTTCAGAAGTTGCAAAATAGTTACTAGTTATTGGATTATTATCACTAAGTATAAATCTTCTTGTGGGAATTATATTACCATCAACTGCACCTAAAGCATTATAAATCTCTTCAAAATTACTATTAATCTTTACCGCACCAGTCAGTAAACTATCACCAGTATTATCATTAGGACTTGTGCCAGTTCCTATTCCTTGATATGCCATTTCTTAATACTTTCTAATTATTTAGTTTCGGCAAGAATAAGATAATAACATTCAATAGGAAGATTCCCATAAGACTGCAAACGAACTTCTTTAATATCTACAGTCTTAACAATAATATCTTGCGGTGAACCACAAGGTGTCAGGGAAACAGTAATTGTTTTTGGGTTGACCATCTCTTCCCATTCTTCTGGGAGTTTAATTGTAGTATTGTTGAATACTTTCCCTCTTGCGATGAGGAGATTTTCAGTGTCTGTATAGAGTGTATTTTTCATAAGTTATTAATATAGCCAATTAAACTATTATATCTATCTATCTCTACATTCTCTCCACCAATTGACTGCCTCAGTCCCCAAATTTGGAGTGCATATTTGTTTCTTTCTTCTCTCAATGCATTTGCTGCACTAACTTTATCGACGGTTGTTAGTGCAGCCTCTGAAGCATTACGAACACCCTCAGCAGTGGAAATTGCGGAATCTAAAAGAGCACAACCACTTTGACTAATTGAATCGTACACAAGAGCAGCAAGTGTAACTGGATTGTTCACTGTACTGGAAACAACTCTAATATCACCTTTTGACGCAGGATTGCCGCCAGCATCAATTGGTTCATCAGTGAATCCTATTTTATAATAAATCTTGTCGGCACCAACTACTGGTTCTTTAATTTCTCTTCCTTTCTTTTCAGTTCCTTCTAATTCTGGCTTCCATTCCTGTGTTTGTGGGGGATTTCCACTATTATCAACCTCTATTCTATACCCTCTACCTATCGTAGAAGAATTCATAATACCTATAGTTTCTGGGGAGAATGGATTTTTAGTAAATTCTACAGAATAATCAAATCTTGCTTCTTGTGCTTGTGGGTCGTCAGGATCTGTCACGATAGTAAATGTAACATAAGATCCATCACTTTCTGGTAATGAGGTAAATCCAACTGTGTTATTTTGTAAGATTATCGTCGAAACTTCAAGTGATGTTGTTGCGATTCCCGTAATTGCTTCTATCTCATTAGAGTAAATTACTGTCGATCCAAATCCAACAATTGTATTAAAGTCACCAGAAAAGACTCCATCTTTTCCAGATATAACAAGATTTGTCACTTCATACTCTTGAATGAGTTCATCTGACACTTGAGATATAATGGCAAGTTCAGTAGATCCTGCACCAATAACGCCAATAAATTCACCGATTGTCGTATCTCCAATATCTCTTAAATATGGCTGATCATAATATTTGATTCCGTATAGATTATCAGACTGATTGCCAGTCCCAATAATTACCGTTCCTGCCGCATATGTTGAAATTCCACCAGATGCACTCAAATAAGTGATACTTTCACCAGCACCAACAGAGGATAATTGACCAACTTCAAGTGAATAATTATAACTAACAGGACTTTCTCCGCCACCAGAAGTTGTAATTCCAGTTATTTTCCAATATAAATCTGTTCTACACCCTGCATCAATTCTTGCTTGGTATGCATCTCTAACTGCATATATTGTATCATTTACTGCATTGATATCTGTGGTTAAATCAGTATCAATTCCTATGATTCCTTCATCATACAATTCTTTTTCAGCATCAGTTAATAATATCTGAGTTTTAAAGTGCTCAATATTGCTAACTTTTTTTATTGCTTTATTTCTAGAATCTCTAATTAAATCATCAGATAGTGCCATTCTTGTAACTCCTCATTTCAGTTCCTTCATATTCAACTTCAAGATCTGGGACATCTTTTCGTTTTCCGTGGACAATATAACTGCAGTTTATAGCTCCACCAGAGTTGTTTTGTATATTTATTCTAACTCCCCATTCGATAGATTTGACGAAAAGTTCTTGGTAGTGTCCATGGGGAGTCAAATTTATCGTAATTGATTCAGGATCGACCAGTCCTCTCCAATATTCTGGCAACATAATCACAGTATCATTTTCTAGTTTACCTCTATAATAAACACCTATTTCTGGTCCTTCAATACAAGCATGAACTAATCTATGATCTATTTTTGTTGGGTGGGGGATATCAAATTCTTTCCATGCCTGAACATTAATCGTCCCTCGTAAAGAAACATTATTACATACTAAACTACCTTCAACCAATAGATTTCCATTAATAACTTTGTTTCCATTATCTACAGTTTGCCCAGATACTGATTCCCTTCCATTTCTTGCTTCTGCTCCACTTTCGGCAACAACTCCAGTTAGAACTTTATCTCCATTCCATAGGTATCTTCCGGTGCCATTTAATGATTCAGTTCTGATGTTAATGAATGTATCATTGACAATATTGATGACAGTAGAATTTATGGATATTCCAACTTTACCAGCAACATCACCAAGAACAACATCAAGTTGTGTAGGTAAGTATCCTTTTGATGAGACCTTAAAAATGGATGGTGGTGGTATAGGTCCATAATCAGAATTGATACATTTAGCAACCATGAGGTTTGCTTCAACTGTTGGGTATGATACTGGACTCCCAACAATCATTGGACCTTCAATGTATGAGGATCCACGAATTTCGGTTGGACCTACGCCAAGTGCTGTTGGATTACCTAATCCAACAAAAAATCTTTTTCCTACAAACAAATCAGGTACTTTCATCGATTTCTAACTTCATTTGAATATGGTGTTCCTGTAGGAGATTTCGATCCATTGCGACTAGTTGCACCGTCTGCTGCATCAATCAGACCACCGTATATATTTAATATTCCATTACCAACGACATTTAATGTATTTTCGGAAAATATCTTTGTAGATACCTTTGAACTAATACTTACAATCTGTGAGTCCAAAATAATTTTTTCATTCGCACTCAAATCAATAACTCCATTTTTTCCGTCGCCACCAGTTGCTTTGAGATTTATATTTTCACCTTCAATTCTAACTCTTCCATTTGCCTTAATGACAATATCACCACTAACAGACTCAAAGTAAATTCCTGGAATTCCACTAGGAACATTGTCTCCTGCCTTAATCTGGAAGGATCCAGGAGATCTACAGACAGTGCCATATTTTAGATGTGGTTCCCCAGTTGAACTCAGTGCGATATAGTGTTTTGGATGTGCACCACTTCTTACAAGAAATGAGAATAAGTTATTGCGATCATCAATGTGACCAAACTTTATTTCACCATCTTTATTTCCATATCTTATAGTATGATAATTTTCTCTTGTCATTATTGTGGTACTCTAAAGAAATCTACTTGTGGGGCTCTACCAACACAATCTACAACAGAAATTATTTGATCTTGAATTCCAGGATCTCTGATCTGATCTGCCGATACTCTATCTATACAGAATCTAGGGATTAATCTTGCATTATTTCCACTTTCACTTTCGATATAAATGTTTGGAATTTCTTTGAATCCTTCACCAAAAGAAGTAATTTTAATACTTTCTAATGCACCAAATGCACTAAATTTTGGAACCGCAACTGCACCATTGTCTGGGGAAATGGCAATTTTATCGCCTTCCGAATAATTAAATCCAGAGTTTTCGATTTCAAGTCCACAAAGATATAAAATGACTGGATATTTTCCTGTATCAAGACCAGGATAATCGCCGCGAATTAATGTGCTTGCGTCTTGTACTGGTGCAGTAATTCTTCCTGCAGTATTTACCACATAATCAGATCCACCAATAATAGTTTCATTACCAAGATCAACTGTTGTATTATTTGGTAATCTTACAGTATCTCCAGGGAGGACATCAATATTGGATCCCGGTGGATATGGAATATCATAAGTTCCATCTGGGTGCTTCACCGTTGTGTTATTTGCAGGTGCCCACACTCTACCATCTCCTCCACGATCTCCATCTGGGAAAGAAATATAATTAATTCCTGGATCTGTGATAATCACAGATATTACGCCAGTAGTTGTTTGTCCGCCAGTGGTTGCTTGTCCACCATCAATTGGAACTTGCCCAAGAACTGCTCTGCCCGTTGCACCTCTACCTTTACCGCAGGAATCATAAAATCTAACAAATGGTGGATTATTATATCCAGATCCAGGTGTTGTAATGTCAACTCCAAGTATTTGACCAGCAGCACTGACAATTACATTTCCAGATGCACCAGATCCACCGCCACCAAAAAATTCTACTATCGGTGGCCCACATAAGACAGCATCAACATTACAATTATTCTGGAACACATCAGAAAAATCTAGATCAAAATCAAATGTATCTGGATTTATTGATTCCACTACACTGCCAGCATAATTCTTTACCTTGTTGACTAAACTATTAAAATCAAAAGAAAATGCTCCAGTAGATCCAGCGCCATCCCAAATATTCCATTCTTTTACTTCAGGGCAATCCGGGGTTTCATCACAAGACAAAAATGACAATAAATCGACGACAAAATCTATAATATCCCCCACAAGATCAAATGCCCCAAGTATTGCTTTTATTGGAGCAAGTATTGCATTTAAAGCAGAATTGATGAGTCCAATAAGCTTACCAAGTAAGCCCCCAAGCATGTTTTCCACCGCGCATAGAGGAACATTGATAAAACGATCTACAGCAGCAAGTAAAAACTTACCAATCATTTTTAATAAATTGCTAATAATTTTTCTGAATAAGCAAGCAATTAAATTATTTGCAACTTCAGCTTTTTCTTTTAATCCGGGCCTCTGATTTGGGAATAAAAAATAATATGCATCCTTCATTGCGTTGTTTACTTTTTTGGTCACATACTTTTGAATTTCGGTAATGACCCACTTAATTCCACCCGCAATAAATTTCGATGCATTTTCAATCTGATTTTGTATAAAATTTTCTACATCTTGTATTCCTTTTGTTACTGTTTGTTGCCAATTATTAATTTGATTTCTTACATTCTCTATGTCCTGAATTAGATTTCGGATTCTGATTTGTATCTCACTCAGTGGAACTCGATCACATTCAGATGGAGATGCCAAAGAGCTATTTCCTTCTTTTGCTGCTGCTTTATCTGCGGCATTATTTGCTAATGGTGAGTTTGGTGTGTTTGATTCCGTAGAAGAGGATTTTCCCCCCTGTCCAGATCCAGGTATTTGGGGAGATCCACCGGGAGCAATGGAATAATACGGTATCAAATCATTTAATTGAAACCCAGTAATAGGATCAAATCCTCTTTCTTGGAATCTATTCAGTGATGTTTGCTCATTATTTCCTATGCAACCAATAATAAGAGGTTCATTACCTTCACTGTCTTTATAGATGCCAAAAACAACTGAACCTCTTCTTAGGTTTGATGTTTGATAACTTGCTGCATGTCCAGTACCAGAAGTAACTGGATATAAAACCTCACAAAGCTCTAGTCTATCATCTGGTAACTTGACTTTATCTTGAGTGTGTTTACCGACAATTCTAACTTTATATCTTGCACCCCAACCAGGAAGCTGATCAATTGAAGACCATTTCTCTGCTATTTGATTTCCTTTCCAAACAACATCATCTACAATAATTCCAGTCCACCATCGCGGATCATCGCCAATTCTCTGTGAGTCGAAATTATTTGTCATCTTTTGAATGGTAACCTACCATAAGAATCTCTCACTAAAGTGAGTTGAGTATATGTACCATCACGAGGATCCAGTTGCTGAGTAAGATTTGCAATCATATAAAATCCACTGTTCTTTCCACTTACAATCTGAGTTCTATCAGAACTTAATTCTGGAAAATCACAATAAATGAGATCACCAGCACGATGAGAATAGTCACCTGCTATTACAATATTTAACACAATTGTAAAGAGTTGATTATAACGACTTGCAGCTTGTGCTGCTATCTCATCTACATTGTAATCCTTTTCTTTTGATTTTTCTTTCGTGATCTGCTGCTTAACCCCATAAGGTTGCATTTTACTGATAATTCTTGTTGGCTTCCCAATGATGTCATCTGGTAATGTTGGAAGTTGCTTACCAGCAAGATTAACTCCATTCGCACCTTCTTTTTCAGTTAAAAAGTCTTTCTGTGTATA
>Ga0070754_10001357_pt1 | contig 19869 bp, 20 predicted proteins | sample VirMetDEL_Sep_01_FD_75181 | JGI IMG/M metagenome (GOLD analysis project Ga0070754, IMG submission 75181) | Aqueous microbial communities from the Delaware River and Bay under freshwater to marine salinity gradient to study organic matter... | ecosystem: Environmental > Aquatic > Marine >... | reverse complement strand
CTCAAGGCGCCCGACGGCCTGAACCTGACGTGGCACCTGCGCACCGAACTGGATGCGGGGCCGCTGGCGTTGCTCAAGCTGCGTGATTTCAGGTTGCCGCAACAGATATTTCTCAATGAGGGCGCCGCAGAAGAACCCTATGCGCAGAACGGGAGTTTCGAACTCCGGTGAATCACTGCCGCCATCGGCGCGCTGACGTAACCAAGGAACACCCTTAACAGGTATTGGATACAAAGGATGTGTAATGCAAAAAATTAAAACGTATCTTCGGGACCATGGCCACGCTCCGTTCAAATTCGGCGAGGGGCGTATCAGCGGTTATATCTGCGCTGCGCTCGGGCTGTTGAGTCTGCTGGCCGTGTTGTGTTTTTTGCTTCCCGAGTGGCTGACCACGACCGAACTGCGCAAGGTTTACAACGAACAATTGGCGCGTAGCCTGCTACTGCTCGGATTGGTGCTCCTCATCTCCGCGGCGGTCTTTATTCCGCTGGAAAAGCTGTATGCCAAGAATGCGGTGCCGTGGTTATGGCGCTTCCATGCAGTACACCATTCGAGTACGGCGATGGATTGGCTGGCCGGCTCGCGTGTCCACTTTGTCGAAGTGCTATTGACGCGCACCGCCGTACTGATGCCGCTGATGTTGCTGGGCTTTTCTGCGCAGGCATTGAATGCCTATGTGGTGCTGGTCGGCGTCCGGGCGGTGCTGGCTCATGCCAATGTGTGCATCAAAGGTGGTTGGCTGGAATACGTATTGGTACTTCCACGCTACCACCATTGGCACCATGCCCGTCATCCAGACTACCTCTACAAAAACTATGCGATTCACCTGCCGCTGATCGATAGGGTGTTTGGAACATTCAAATTGCCCGCAAAGGACTGGCCAACGCGCTACGGAGTGTTTGGCGAGCCGTTGCCGGACGGCATTCTGCGTCAGCATCTATATCCATTCCAGAAGCGTGTGCAGACGCGCGGCAAGCATGAGGGTGTAACACAGCCCGCTGGCGTGAGCGAGGGGTCCGAATGAGCCTGCGCGCCTTGATCGCCCGCTGCCTTGGGGAGCGTGACGCACTGTCTGTCGCACACGAACACGCCGCCCACTGGCAACCCTGGCTACACCCCATCAGCACCGAATCCCCCGTCGGCGACGACCCCGGCTACGACGATGACTTCCAACGCATGCGCGAAGAAGTCAACAAACTGTCGGGTGCCGATGCCGAGCAGGTTGCCCAACTGGCGCAGAAGCTGCTGACCCAGCGCTGCAAGGACTTGCGCGTCGCCACGTACTACCTGTGGGCGCGCTTGCACAAAGACGGCGAACTCGGCTTGGCGGATGGCTTGAGTCTGTTGGCCGCGCTGGTGGAGCGCTTTGCCGACGCGGTGCTGCCCAGCCGTCCGAACAGCCGCAAGATGGCCCTGGAATGGTTGGCCAGTGGCAAGGTGTTGGACACGCTGTCGCTGTACCCGGAAGTGGTCAAGGCCGAAGCCGAGCGCACCGCCGCCGCGCTCGCCTGGCTGGAGCGCGGCTTGAGTGGGTGGGCGCCGGAGCAGCGTCCGGATCTGCAGCCGCTGTACGCGGCATTGTCGGCGCGACTTGCGCAGTCCGGCGGGATGGACGCATTGGTCCCGCAACACACCGCCAGCCTTGAGTCGACTGTGCATGCCAACGCGTCGCCGCCGACGATGATCAAATCCGGACGGGACCTGTTGGACAGCGGCCGGGCCCTGACGAGCTACCTGCGCGAGCAACCCTTGGGCTGGCTGGCCGCTCACCGACTGATGAAGAGCTTGCGCTGGGACACCGTGCATCAGACGCCGCCTCAGGAGGCCAACGGCAACACGCGCCTGACGCCGCCGCGTGCAGACTATCGGGCACAGCTCAAGCGTTTGTACCTGCAACAGAACTGGGCGGAGTTGATCGAACAGGTCGAGCGGATGTATGCCGAAGGCGTGAACCATTTCTGGCTCGACCTGCAATGGTACCTGTATCAGGCCTTGAGCAAACAACCCGCACCGCAGGACCGCTGGGCCGCTATCACCAAACGTGACCTGGGCATGTTCCTCGAGCGCCTGCCTGGCCTGGAGGTGCTGTGCTGGAGTGACGGCACCCCGTTCGCCGACGAAACCACCCGCGAGTGGATTGCCCAGCACGTCAGCGGCAACCAACCCCAGCAATGGCTGCCCGTACCCTCGGCGGCCGTGGCCAGCAGTGATGCGGACATCTTGTCCCTGGAAGGTGAGGCCGTGGCCCAGGCCGACAGCGACGGGGTGGATCACGCGCTGGCGTGGCTGGCTGCGCGGCCCGGTATCGACAGCGGGCGCCAGCGCTGGCTGCTGCGCTTGCTGATGGCGCGGGTGGCCGAACAGCATGGCAAGAGCGACCTGGCCATTCACCTGCTGGGGGAACTGGACGCCACCGCGCAACGCCAGGCCCTGGCCGACTGGGAGCCGGCGCTGCATTTCGAGGTCAAGGCGCGCCTGCTCAAGCTGCTGCGCGTGAAAGCCCAACGCAACGACGCCGACAAACCCAGCCTGGCGCGGCGCATGGAAACCCTGCTGGCGGCGCTGGTCGCCATCGACCCGGTACGCGCCGCCGTGCTGTGCGGCTAACCCTTATCTATCAGGAGTCGTTCTGTGAACATGGACAATCTCACACTGCGCTATTTCGATGCCGAAATGCGCTACCTGCGCGAGGCCGGCAAGGAATTCGCGGAGGCCTTCCCGGATCGGGCGGCACAGCTCAACCTGGACAAACCGGGGGCGCAAGACCCCTATGTGGAGCGCCTGTTCGAGGGCTTCGCGTTCCTGATGGGCCGCCTGCGGGAAAAACTCGACGATGACCTGCCGGAATTGACCGAAGGCCTGGTCAGCCTGCTCTGGCCACACTACCTGCGCACCATCCCGTCGCTGTCGATCGTCGAACTGGTGCCGGAACTGGCGCAGATGAAGCACAGCGAGTTGATCGCGCAGGGCTTTGAAGTGCTGTCGCAACCCATCGGGCCCCAAAGTACCCGTTGCCGCTACACCACCACCCAGGACCTGGCCCTGCGCCCGCTGGCCCTGGCCTCGGTCGGGCGCAGCTTCGCCCCGGATGGTCGCTCCGTGTTGCGCCTGCGTTTTGCCTGCGGCGCGTTGACCGACTGGAGCCAGATCGACCTGAGTCGCGTGCCGCTGTACCTGAATGCAGAAGGCCCTTTGGCCAGTGCTTTGCATCAGGCGCTGACCCTGAATGTGCAAGCGATGTTCGTGCATTGGCCCGGCCAGACCGAACGCCAGCCGGTCGCCGGGCATTTTGCACCCAAGGGGTTTGCCGATGAAGACCGGCTGTGGCCCAAGGGCGACAGTGCGTTCAGCGGTTATCAGTTATTGCTGGAGTATTTCAGTTTCCGCGAAAAATTCATGTTCGTGACCCTGTGTGGCCTGGAGCACCTGCAGATTGCTCCCGACGCCGCCTGGTTCGAGCTTGAAGTGGTGTTGCGCGAACCCTGGCCGGCCGATTTCGACCTGAGCCGCGAGCATATCCGCCTGCATGCGGTGCCGGTGATCAACCTGTTCGCGCTGGAGGCCGACCCGCTGACCCTGGCACCGTTGCAAAGCGACTACCTGCTGCGCCCCATGCGTTTGCAGGACGGCCATACCGAGATCTATTCGGTGGACCGCGTGACCGCCTCGCGAAACGCCGAGCGCCAGGACTATGTGCCGTTCAGCAGCTTTCGCCACAAAGGCGGCATGCTGCGTGACGAGGCTCCCGAACGCTACTTCCATACGCGCCTCAAGCGCGCCGCCAATGGCTTGCATGACACCTGGCTGATCCTCGGCGGCGAGGGCTTCGACAGCGACCGCCTGCGCACGCGTGAAAGCCTGTCGTTGCGACTGACCGGCACCCACGGCCAATTGCCGCGCAAGGCACTGCAAAGCACCGTGCTCGACACGCTGGTGCAAAGCCCCCAGGCCGGTTTGCGGGTGCGCAACCTGTGTGCGCCGAGCTTGCCGTGCTACCCGCCGAACCGCGACCGCTTTCACTGGCGGGTGCTGAGTCACCTGGGCTCGAACTTCCTGCCGATGCTCGACAACGCCGAGGTGTTGCGCGGCACATTGGCCTTGTACGACTGGACGGGCAGCGAACTCAACCGTCGTCGTCTGGCGGCGATCGTCGAGGTCCGTCATCACTTGGTCCAACGTTTCGAGAAAGGCTTTTTGCTACGCGGCGTGGATATCGAGATCACCCTCGACGCCAACGGCTTTTCAGGGGAGGGCGACATCAGCCTGTTCGGCGAGATGCTCAATCGCTTCTTCGCCTTGTATGCCGACATTCATGTGTACACCCAGCTCACGCTGATCCTGCAACCTACTGGAAAGTGCCTGCGATGGAACGAGAATCACAGTCAGCGTATTCCCGGCTGAAAGCCAGCGGTTTGCTGGATGCCTTACAGGGCCAGGTGGCCGAGGCCCATCTGCAGCGTTTTTGCCAGTTGCTGGAACAGGCCTTGCCCGACCATCCGCCGCTGGGCAGCACCGCGCACCCGGCGGATGACGCCGTGCGCTTTCGGCCCGATCCGGGCATGGGCTTTCCGGCCGGCGAGTTGAAGTCGATTGAAATCGATGAAGCGCACCCGGAGCGAGCGGCGACGGTACGCACGCGCTTGCTTGGGTTGTACGGGGTCGATTCGCCGATGCCGACCGTGTACCTGGATGACATCGCGCAGCGTCGGGAGGGGCATGAAGCGCTGGAAGCCTTCCTGGATATGTTCAATCACCGGATCTTCACCCAGTTCTACCGGATCTGGCGCAAGTACTCCTACCCGGCGACGTTCGAAGCGGGCGGCACCGATGCCACCTCGCAATGCCTGCTGGGCCTGATCGGCCTGGGCATTCCCGGCACCGCGCAACAGGTCGCCACGCCGGTCTCGCGTTTTCTGGCCTTGCTCAGCGTGATGCGCCTGCCCACGCGGAATGCACAAGGCATCGTCGCACTGGTCAAATTGCTCGCCCCCGACACCCAGGTGCAGGTGACTCCGCATTGGCCGCAGAACATTACGTTGGCGGCGCCGGCCAGCCTCTCCCGGCAACGTCCGGTGAGCCTGGCCCAGGGCACGCCGCTGGGGCGTATCGGCCGCGACGCCAACAGCCAGTTCGCTCTGACGCTCTATACCGAGCACGCGCAGGAAGCCCGTGGCTGGCTCCCCGACGGCCAGCTACACCGCGACCTGCGGGTGCTGTTGCGCGTTTACCTGGGGTGGCGTTGCACGGCGAAACTGCGCTTGTCGCTGCCGTTGCACAGCCTGCCTGCGCCGGTGTTGGGGCGGGCCACCCTCCGGCTCGGCATGACCGGTGTACTGGGCTTGGGAGACAGCGCCTGGCGCACGACGGAACACGAGACCCTCACGATCAACCTGGGGCGCTACCAAGGCCTTTCGATTAACCCGCGCAACAGGGAGACACAGCATGTCGCGTACCGTTTTTAATCTTGTGCTGCTGGCGGCTTTCACGCTACCGCTCGGCGGTTGTGGGTTGGCCCAGACCGTGGCGGATGGCACGGCATCCACCGCCAAGGCGATCTTCTACAAGCAGGTCAACACCCTGCATCTGGATTTCAGCGCGCGCACGGCGCTGAACACCGATGCCACGGACATGCGTGCGTTGTCGGTGCCGACCCTGGTGCGGGTTTACCAATTGCGCGACAGCAAGGCGGTGGAGCTGGCGACCTACGAAGGCCTGCTGGGCGATGACGAGCGCTTGCTCGCGCGTGCGTTACTGGACAAACACTCGGTGGTGGTAAAGCCCGAAGAAGGCGCTCAGCTGAACGTGCCGATGGACAAGGACGCGCAGTTTGTCACGTTGGTGGCGTTGTTTCGCGACCCCGATACCCGGCAGAACAGCTGGCGCCTGACATTGACGCGTGACGACCTCGACCCGGATCGCGCACGGGTGATCGAACTGGGCGATAACCGCTTGATCCTGCGCCCATTGACGAAGGATTGAGCCATGACCGAGTACACCCCTTCGCTCTACGAACGCCTGTTGCAGAATTTCGCCGGTGAACTGGACCTGCAGCGGGTCTGCGAGGCGGACCAGCACACCCTCTCGGTGCTGGACAACCTGCAGCGCATCCTCAACAGCCGAGCGGGCGCGCTCAGCCATCTGCCGGATTACGGGCTGCCGGACATGGGCCTGATCCTGCAAGGGTTGCCCGCCACGGCCCAAGGCCTGATCGGCGTCATGACCGACACGTTGCTCAAGTACGAGCCGCGTCTGGCGGCGATCACCATCGAGCTGCTGCCCCAGGTGCTGCCGGGGCATCTGGAGTACGCCCTGGACATGCAATTGAAGGATGGGCAGCACGTGACCTTCGGTACCCGCTTGACACCCGAAGGCCGGGTGCTGGTGCGTCACTTGAAGCGACAGCATTACCTGTCGAAGCCTTGAACCGATAACGCAAGGGAAACCCGATGACGGCGTTGTTTGAGATGCGTATTCAAGTCGGCGGTGATCCGCGCGGCTTCAGTGAGTTCATCGCTTTGCGCGAGGAATTGGCCAAGCTCAGCCATCCCGCCTGCCCGGATGTGGACTGGGCCAAGGTCGAGCAAGGCTGCCTTGCGCTGTTCCAGCAAAACGGCGCGGAGTTGCACAGCGCGTGCTTTTACACCTTGGCTCGCGGCCAGCGTCATGGGGTCGAGGGCATCACCCAAGGTGTGGCGTTGATCGAGGCGCTGGGCGGTGAGTGGGTGCGCCTGTGGCCGCCGATGGCGTCGGCGCGCGTGGACTTGCTGGGATGGTTGTTCGAGCAACTGCAACTGGTGCTGCGCAGCCGGGCGATGACCGCCCACGGCGTGCCCGCGCTGGTTCAATTGGACCTTGAGTTGGCCCGTTTGCAGGTGCGTTTGCGGGCTCATCTAGACCACCCTCTACAACCGCTGCACGCCCTGCGCTATCAGGTCGGCGGCTTGATCCAGCGGCTGGAGCAAAGCCCCGCGCCGGACGGCACGATGCTCGCGCCGCTCAGGTTGCCGGCGCCGGCGCTGGTGAGCCCCGTGGTGATCCTGCCGCCACCCGCAGTGGTGGCGCGCCGGCCACGCATCGCGCTGTGGGGGCTGCTCGGGGCGCTGATCGTTGCCTTGCTCGCAGGGATCGGTTGGCGCATGTGGTTGGCCGGTCCAGGCACTGAACCCCTTATGCCCGACCCCGTTCGACTGGACAGCCTGTCGCTGTTCGATGCCGGCAGTGCCACGCTCAAGCCAGGCTCGGCCAAGGTGCTGATCAATGCCCTGGTCGACATCAAAGCCCAACCCGGCTGGCTGATCGTGGTCGCCGGGCATACGGACGCGACCGGTTCCGTCGAACAGAACCTGGCGCTGTCCCATGCCCGCGCCTCTGCCGTGCGCGACTGGATGCAGCGCATGGGCGACATCGCCGACAGTTGCTTTGCCGTCCAGGGCTTCGCGGCCAGTCAGCCGATTGCCAGCAATGAAACCGACGTCGGGCGCGCCGCGAACCGTCGCGTGGATATTCACCTGGTGCCGCAGACAGGGGCCTGCGGCGAGGCCACGGTGGCCGTGGACTGAGCGCTATTTCATCGCATGCTCGACCACCTGTGTCGCACGCGGCGCAGCCCGCAAACACTTGGTCAAAGCCTGCTGCACATCCGCCAGCAGGTCGGCGATGTCCTCCAGCCCGACCGACAGACGCACCAACCCCTCGCTGATCCCGTGGGCTGCCCGCTCCTCTGGGGTGTAGGTGGAGTGGGTCATGCTCGCCGGGTGTTGGGCCAGAGACTCGGCATCGCCCAGGCTGACCGCGCGGCTGAACAGCTTGAGTGCGTTCATGAAGCGCCGGCCGGTCGCGATCCCGCCTTTGAGCTCGAAGGCAATCATCCCGCCGGACATCCGCATCTGCCGCGCCGCCAGTTCGTACTGGGGAAATGAGCGCAACCCCGGGTACGTCACGCGCTCGACGGCCGGGTGGGCCTGCAAGGCTTCGGCCACTGCCTGGGCGTTGCTGCAATGGCGGTCCATGCGCAGGGCCAGGGTCTTGAGGCCGCGCATCAGCAGCGATGCGTCCTGCGGGGACATGACCGCACCGGTCAGGTCTTTGAGCCCTTGCAGACGAATGCGCTGCGCCAGTGCATGGTTGCTCACCGCAATGCCGGCGGTGATGTCGCCATGTCCGCTGAGGTACTTGGTGGCCGAATGCACGACCACATCGGCGCCCAACTCCAGGGGCCGTTGCAGGTACGGCGTGCAGTAAGTGTTATCGACCACCACGATGACGTTGGGCTGCTGGTGCGCCAGCGTGGCGACGGCGGCAATATCGACCAGTTGCAGGTTGGGGTTGGCTGGGGTTTCGCAGTAGATCATGCGCGTGGCCGGGGACAGCGCGGCGTGCAGCGCATCCAGGTCGGTGAGGTCGACATGGCGCACCTTGATGCCGAACTCCGCGATGCCATGGTGCAGCAGGGCGAAAGTGCAGCCGTAGAGCGTCTGGCTGACGATCACCTCATCGCCGGGGCGCAGCAGGGTCCAGAAGGTGGCGGCAATCGCGCCCATGCCGGAGCTGAAGGCGACGGCGGCCTCGCCGTTTTCCAGGGTCGCCATGCGCGCTTCCAGCAGGGCCAGGGTCGGGTTGGAAATGCGTGTGTAGAAGTGCCCGCTTTCTTCACCGGCAAAACACGCGGCGCCGTATTCTGCGGTGGGGAAGGCGAACGTGGCGCTGAGATAGATCGGCGGTACGAGGGCGCCGTGGTGGTCCTTGGGGTCGTAACCGTGGTGGATGGCACGGGTGGAAAAGCCGAATGCATTGTGTTTATTGTTCATGTCGGACACTCCTTATTTCCTACAATGCTATGCTCATAACCACAGCTGAACTTTGCAATATTTGCTGACAAATCCCGCGCAATGGGATGAAACCTTCCTAAAAATAATGATTAGAGGCACGTTATGCCCCTCAGTCTGGATCGCACTGACAAGGCGCTTTTAAACGCACTGCAAGGCAACGCCCGCTTGACCGTGGCCGAGCTCGCCGAGCGCGTGTCCCTGACCACCTCCCCGTGTTGGCGGCGGGTCAGGAACCTGGAAGAGAGCGGGGTGATCAGCGGTTACCAGGCGATCCTGTCGCCCAAGGCGTTGGGCTATGGGGTGACGGCGTTTGTCAGCATCATGATGGAGAGCCATACCCAGGAAATTGCGCGGGCGTTCGAGCAGCGCTTGCTCGACATTCCGGAAATCGTCGCCTGCCATAACGTCTCGGGGCGCTATGACTTCCTGCTGGAAGTGGTGGCCAAGGACCTGGAGTCGTTTGGCGAATTCGCGCGGGAGGTGTTGCAGACATTGCCGTGCGTCAAAGAGATCTACTCGAGCTTTTCCTACAAATCGGTGCGGCCTTTGCGCGTGATTCCGCTGCCGCGCTGAGGGGCTGAGCCCGTGGGCACATTGGCTACCTGATCTTTGCCGGAATTGGCTATTTCTCCTGAGTGCTGCGCTGACTAATCTGGCCACCAATTTCCAGTGTTCAGGAGCTCTACCATGCAACCCCGTACCGATTTCTACACCGCTTCCCCAGACGCCATGAAAGCCATGCTCGCCCTGGAAACCGCAGTGGGCAAACTGTCCAACGAACTGCCCCTGCTGGAACTGGTGCGCCTGCGCGTGTCGCAGATCAATGGCTGCGCCTTCTGCCTCGATATGCACACCGCCGATGCGCGCAAGGGCGGTGAGACCGAACGCCGCCTGTACACATTGTCGGCCTGGCGCGAAACGCCGTTCTTCACCCCGCGTGAACGCGCCGCCCTGGCCTGGGCCGAAAGCCTGACCCTGGTCAGCCAGACCCGCGCCGCAGACGAAGACTACAACGCACTCGCCGCCGAGTTCAGCCCCCAGGAACAGGTCGATCTGAGCGTCGCCATCGCCACCATCAACAGCTGGAACCGCCTGGCGGTGGGCTTTCGCAAGATGCCCAAGTAAGCCCGGGGCCGTGCGCGGTCAGAAGTTGACCGAGGCACTCAGGCGCGCGGTCAGCGGCGCGCCCTGGAACAGGTAGTCATCGCCCATGTACTCGCCCGCGTCGCGCCAGTAGCGTTTGTCGAACAGGTTGTCGACGCTCAGGCGAAACACCGTTTCATAGCCATCGACTTTGGTGGTGTAACGGCTGCCGACGTTGACCACCGCATAGTCCCCGACCTCGACATTGCCGCTGCGGTTGGCGTACTTCTTGGCGCTGTATTGCACGCCGCCCAGGACCGCCAGGCCGTTGACCCACGGCAGCGCGTAGTCGGCGTAGACACTGGCGCGCAGCTTGGGCACGTTGATCGCCTGGTGGCCTTCGTAGTCCGGCGTGCCGCTGCCGCTGACCCGCGCCCGAATCGCCGCGACGCTGGTGGCGATCTGCAGGCGGTCGGTGGCCCAACCATTCGCCGACAGTTCTAGCCCGGTGTTCTTCTGTTCGCCTTGTTGCACGTAGGTGAAACTCCCGGCGCCATCTGGCTTGGCGTACTGGTAGGCCTGGCGCGTCTGGAACACGGCCGCGGCGAAGCTGATGCGGCGCCAGTCGTATTTCACGCCGGCTTCTATTTGTCGCGACACGGTCGGGGCCAGGGTCTCGTCCGCGTTGTTCGCGAACCACGGCGCCGTGCCGCCCAGGGACAGCCCCTTGCTGTAACTGGTGTACAGCGAGATGTTTTCAATCGGTTTATAGATCAGCGAGGCCTGGGGCAGGAACACGTATTGCTGAGTGTGGCGCGCCTGGTCGCCGTTGCTGTCAAAGGCTTGTTCATCGAGGCGCACTTCGCGACCGCCGAGGAGGGTTTGCCACTGCTCGTTGAAGCGGATGCGGTCGGTGACGAACACGCCGTACTGGCGGCTGTCGAGGGTGCGATGGCTGTCGTTCAGCGGCACGTTGGTCGGCGCAAACGTCGGCGCGTCCTGATTGATATTGCCGCTGCCGATGTACTCGTTGACCGCCTTGCGCTTGTCGATCACCCGGCGAAACGCGCTGGTGCCGAAGGTCAATTCATGGCCCAGGCCGGCGGTGTCGAACAGCCCGGTCATGGCCGCCTGCACTTCATCGTCGCGGCGGGTGTCGTCGGGGCTGCGGTAGTCGTAGATGTCGTAGTTGCCGTCTGAGCCGAAGTAGTTTCCGACCCCGTTCGTGTCGCCGCCCCAGGCGAACGAACTGTAGTCATCGATCACCACCTTGCTGCGCGCCGCGCTGACACTGCCTTTCCACTGGTCGCTGAAGCGGTATTCGAACTTGCCGTTGAGGTTCAGCGAATCAATACCGACCTGCTTGGAACCGCTTTGATGGCCCAGCAGCTGTTTCGGCGATGCATCGTGGGGCACTTCACTGCCGCCCAGCAGTTGGTAGCCCGGCACCGAGCGCTGTTGTTTGTTCTGGTATTCGGCATCCAGTTGCAGCACCGCGTCGGGGCTGATGTTCCAGTCGAACGCCAGGGACAGGAAGTCGCGCTGGCCGTTGGCGTGTTCCACGTAGGAATTGAGGTCTTCATGGGCCACGTTGGCGCGCAGGCCGAACTGCCGCTCGCTGCCGAACCAGCCGCCGACGTCGGTGGCGATATAACCGCTGCCGCGGTCGTCGGTGGACACCGTCACCGAACGCACGTCTTGCGGGCGCTTGGTCACGTAGTTGATCACGCCGCTGGGCTCGGAGATCCCGCTTTGCAGGCCGGCCAGGCCCTTGAGTACTTCCACCTGCTGTTTGTTTTCCAGGGCGACGTTCTGCTCGCCGGTGATGGTGCGGCCGTTGATCTTGTAGCTGCTCGCCGCGTTCAGCGAGAAGCCGCGCACCACGAAGTTTTCGTAGTAGCCGATCGGCGCGTAGCTATCGCCCACCGAGGCGTCGTTGCGCAGCACTTCGCTGAGCAGGCGGGCTTGCTGGTCCTTGATCAGGGCGGCGTTGATCACGCTGATCGAGGCGGGAGTGTCCAGCAGCGGCGCTTCATTGAAACCGCCGACCGAGGCGGTTTCACTGCGATAACCGGACTCATCCTGGCCCTGGACCTGTACCGCCGGCAGTTCAATTTCCGCAGCCAGGCTGCTGCCGATGCCACCGCTGAGCAGCAGGCCGAGGGCGAAACGTGACGTGACGACGGGGCGAAAACGCAGAACCATGGGGCAAGGCCTTAAAGCGCAGGACGGGGGGCGCATAAGCTAGGCATAAGTGCGCGCATTTACAAGGATTCGCGCATTGAGACATCCGGTCTCAGCGCGCACGCCGATTCATGTGCGCCTCGACAGCCCTGGCGTGCATCTGCGATAGACGAGGCTTCTCTCATCGTTGCAGGAGGTCGTCATGAGTACCGCTGGAAACCTCATCGCTGGAAAAGTTGCGCTGGTGACTGGCGCCGGGCAGGGCATCGGCCGCGCCATCGCCCTGCGCCTGGCACGGGACGGTGCCGATATCGCGCTGGTGGATATCAATGGCGCCAAGCTCGAAGCCGTGGCTGCTGAAATCGTCGCGGCAGGGCGCAAGGCCTCGGTGTTTATCGCCGACGTGTCCAAGCGCGAACAGGTGGTGGCCGCCGTCGAACATGCATACCAGACCCTCGGTGGTTTCGACATCATCGTCAACAACGCCGGGGTGGCGCAGATCGATTCACTGCTGGACGTCAGCCCCGAGCAGGTCGAGCGCACCCTGGGCATCAATGTGCAGGGTGTGTTGTGGGGCATCCAGGCCGCCGGCAAGAAGTTCAAGGCGCTCAAGCAGAAGGGCAAGATCATCAACGCCTGCTCGATCGCCGGGCATGAAGGTTTTGCGCTGCTGGGCGTGTACTCGGCGACCAAGTTCGCCGTGCGCGCCCTGACCCAGGCGGCGGCCAAGGAACTGGCCAGCGCCGGGATTACGGTCAATGCTTATTGCCCGGGCGTGGTCGGCACCGATATGTGGGTCGAGATCGACAAGCGCATGGCCGAGATTACCGGCGCCGAAGTCGGTGCGACCTATAAGAAGTATGTGGACGGGATTGCCCTGGGCCGTGCGGAAACGCCTGAGGATGTGGCCGGGCTGGTGTCTTACCTGGCGGGGCCGGATGCGGACTACATGACCGGCCAGTCGCCGTTGATCGATGGTGGGATTGTGTACCGATAACGCGGTTCAAAGGTGGGAGTGGGCTTGCCCGCGAAGGCGGCGGTTCAGTCACGGCATCGGTGGCTGATGCACCGCCATCGCGGGCAAGCCCGCTCCCACATGTTTGACCGTGCTGGGTCAGATATGTTTGCCCGGCATGTCGATGCCCAGTTGGTTGACCCGGCGATACAGGGTCGCCCGCGAAATCCCCAGCGCCTGGGCCGTCGGCGACGGCTTCCAGCGATGCCGGATCAGTGCATCCAGCACCACCTGGCGTTCCGGGCTGACACGTTGTTCCACGTCGGCCTCGAGCCGCTCGCCGCGCACCTCCACGGGCAGGTCAGCCAACTGGATGGTGCCGCCGTCGCACACCGCACAGGCGTACGCCAGCACATGGCGCAGTTGCCGCACATTGCCCGGCCAGGCATAGCCGAGCAGCACCTCCAGCGCGGCGGGGCCGATGCCCACGGAGATTGCGCCGCTGTGCGCCTCCTGTTCCAGCAGCCGATTGATCAAGGCCAGTTTGTCGCTGCGCTCGCGCAAGGGCGGCAGGCAGAACCGTGCGCAGCCCAGGCGAAAGTACAGGTCTTCGCGAAAGCGCCCCTCGCTGACCAGCACCGCCAGGTCGCGGTGGCTGGCGCAGATCACCTGGATATCCACCGCACGGGTTTTTGCCGCACCCAGCGGCGCCACTTCACCTTCGGCCAATACCCGCAGCAAGCGCGTCTGCAGGGCCAGCGGCATATCGCCGATTTCATCGAGGAACAGCGTGCCGCCATCGGCCTGCAACAACAGCCCGGGCATGCCCTTGTTCGACGCGCCGGTAAAGGCCCCGGCGACATAGCCGAACAGCTCGCTTTCGATGAGGTTTTCCGGGATCGCCGCGCAGTTCACTGCCACGAAGGGCCCGTTTCGACGAACGCTGCGCTCATGCAGTTGGCGCGCGAAGACTTCCTTGCCGGCGCCGGTTTCACCCTGCACCAGCACCGGCAGGTTGCGGTCCTTGACCCGCAAGGCCAGGCGCAGGTGTTCTTCCACCCGGGGGTCGACCTGATTGTTTACGGCCTTCGCTGGACGCGCCGGCTTACGCCGCGGCGCGCTGACCCGCACATGCAATGCGCCGGGCTCGCCCAGCCAGTGCAGCTGTTGCGCCGATTGATCGGTGACCGCGCGCAACGCATCCAGGTCGAAGACCTCGCCGATATGCGCCGGCACCTGGCCAAAGCGCCGACGCAGGGCCTGGCGCGCCTTGCTGTTCAACGCATGCAGGCGCCCATCCTGGTCCTAGGCCAGCAGCAGGTCGGGCTGGCTGTCGACATAGCCGGGCGTGCTGTGGGCCTGGAGCACCCAGTGCTGACGGGCGCTGTGCATGAAGAAGGCATTTTCGATGGCTTGTGCGCTCTGCGCCACCATCTGTCTTACCAGATGCTGGCTGCGCCGGTCATCCGGGGATTTGAGCGCCGAGGCGTCCATCACCCCTAGCAGGTTGCCCTGGGGGTCGAAGATCGGCGCGGCGGAGCAGGTCAGCCCGATAAACGCTGCGCGAAAGTGATCGCGTTTATGCACCGTCACGGCAGCCTTGCTGGTCAGCACCGTGGCCACGCCGCAGGTGCCTTCTTCGGCTTCCGACCAGCAGGTGCCCAGGTACAGGCCGGCCTTGCGGCAATCGGTGCGAATCGCCGTGTCCACGCGGTGGTCGATGGTCTGGCCCTGGGCGTCGGTGAGCATCACGCAGTAGTCGGCATGGCGCACGCGGTGGTGGAGTTGGCCGACTTCTTCGCTGGCGATGTGCATGAACAGTTCGGCGCGCTCACGGCATTCCTTGAGCAGCGGTTCACTGAGAATGCGTGGCCCTTGCAGCGAGCCAGGGTCGAGGTGGTGTTGCTCCATGGAACGGCGCCATGAATCGAAAATCAGCGACGGCACCGGAGCCTGGGGCAGGCGATCGGCATTGCGGACCACGCGACTGACGCAGTCGACATGGTCTTTGGAGTTCGCGGCGAGCATAAGGCCTCCGGTTCTCGATCTTTTGTTGTTATGCCCGCCATTAAGCGCGCATGCGCGCAGGGGGACAAGGGCGGCCTGACCAACTGCCCGGTGTGAGACGCAGCGTCTCATCCGGCCGCGCACGCCACGGGCAGGTTGCAATGGCGCGTCTCATTCTGTGGTTGGCGGTCGCCGCCGCACAACCGCGTGGCACTGCTCTGGATCAAGCCTGTGCGAGGTTTTTCGAGACGTTGGCACAGGCTGTGCTGAAGGTCTTGCAACTGGCTGCAGCCAGCCTTTTGTGTGTCGAGACAACCTGGAGAACAACAAGATGTCCACTCACCTGTCCACTGATCAACTGCTCCATGCCTACACCGTGATGCGTACCATCCGCGATTTCGAGGAACGCCTGCACGTGGAATTCGCCACTGGCGAGATCCCTGGTTTCGTCCACCTGTATGCCGGCCAGGAAGCCAGCGCCGCCGGGGTCATGGCCCACCTCAACGATGAAGATTGCATCGCCTCCAACCACCGTGGCCACGGCCACTGCATCGCCAAGGGCGTGGACGTGTTCGGCATGATGGCCGAGATCTACGGCAAGAAAACCGGGGTGTGCGGTGGCAAGGGCGGTTCCATGCACATTGCCGACCAGGAGAAAGGCATGCTCGGCGCCAACGGCATCGTCGGTGCCGGCGCGCCCTTGGCGGCCGGGGCGGCGCTGGCCTCCAAGCTCAAGGGCAGCCAGGGCGTGGCCGTGGCGTTTTTCGGCGACGGCGGCTCCAACGAGGGTGCGGTGTTCGAGGCCATGAACCTGGCCGCAATCATGAAACTGCCGTGTCTGTTCGTGGCTGAAAACAACGGCTACGCCGAAGCCACCGGCTCGGGCTGGTCGGTAGCGTGCAAAGACATCGCCGAGCGCGGCGTGGGCTTCGGCATGCCGGGGGTGATCGTCGACGGCAATGATTTCTTCGCCGTCCACGCGGCCCTGGGGTAGCCGTGGAACGTGCGCGCAGCGGCCAGGGGCCGACGCTGGTGGAGGTCAAGTTGAGCCGTTTCTACGGCCACTTCGAAGGCGACGCGCAAACTTATCGCGGCCCCGACGAAGTGAAGAACCTGCGCGAATCCCACGATTGCCTGGTGCTGTTTCGCCAACGCTGCAGCGCCGAAGGCTGGCTCGATGCGGCGCAGTTCGAGCGCATCGACGCGGAGGTCGCGCAACTGATCGAAGACGCCGTGCGCCTGGCCAAGTCCGATCCCAAGCCCCAGGCCGCAGACCTGCTCAGTGATGTCTACGTCGCTTACCGCTAATCGCCACCCACTACAAAAATAATCCGTGGAGAATTGATCATGGCTCGCAAAATCAGTTATCAGCAGGCAATCAACGAAGCCCTGGCCCAGGAAATGCGTCGCGACCAGAGTGTGTTCATCATCGGCCAGGACGTGTCCGGCGGCACCGGCTCCCCCGGCGAGCAGGATGCCTGGGCGGCGTGCTCGGCGTGACCAAGGTCCTGTACCCGGAGTTTCCCGACCGCGTCTTGGATGCGCCGTTGTCCGAAATCGGTTACGTCGGCATGGCGGTCGGCGCGGCCACCCGCGGCATGCGCCCGGTGTGCGAGTTGATGTTCGTCGACTTTCTCGGCTGCTGCCTCGACCAGTTGCTCAACCAGGCCGCCAAGTTCCGCTACATGTTCGGCGGCAAGACCGCCACGCCGCTGGTGGTGCGCGCCATGTACGGCGCCGGCCTGCGCGCCGCCGCGCAGCATTCGCAGATGCTCACCTCGATGTGGACGCACATCCCCGGCCTCAAAGTGGTGTGCCCGGCCACGCCCTATGACGCCAAGGGCATGCTGATCCAGGCGATCCGCGACAACGACCCGGTGATCTTCCTCGAACACAAGATGCTCTACAGCCTGCAGGGCGAAGTGCCGGAAGAGCTGTACACCGTGCCTTTCGGCGAAGCCAATTACGTGCGCGAAGGCAATGACGTGACCCTGGTCACCTACGGGCGCATGGTGCATATCGCCCTGGAAGCCGCTGCCAACCTGGCGCGCCAAGGCATCGACTGCGAAGTACTCGACCTGCGCACCACCAGCCCGCTGGACGAAGACAGCATCCTGGAAAGCGTGGAGAAGACCGGCCGCCTGGTGGTGATCGACGAGTCCAACCCGCGCTGCTCGATCGCCACCGATATCAGCGCGCTGGTCGCGCAGCGCGGGTTTTCGTTCTTGCGCGCGCCGATCGAAATGGTCACCGCGCCGCACACGCCGGTGCCGTTCTCCGATGCGCTGGAGGATCTGTACATCCCCAACGCAGCGAAGATCGAAGCCGCGGTGTTGAAGATCGCCGATAAGAGGACTGCCGCATGATCCATATCTTGACCATGCCCAAGTGGGGCTTGTCGATGACCGAAGGCCGCGTGGATGTCTGGCTCAAACAGCCGGGCGACCGGGTGGAGAAGGGCGAGGAAGTGCTCGACGTGGAGACCGACAAGATCTCCAGCAGCGTCGAGGCGCCATTCAGTGGCGTGCTGCGCCGCGTGCTGGCGCTGAGCGACGAGACCTTGTCGGTGGGCGGGCTGCTCGGGATCGTGGTGGAGGGCGAGGCCACGGAAGCCGAGATTGATGCGGTAATCGAGGGTTTCCAGGCCAGCTTCGTGTCGAGTGCGGCCGAGGCGCAAGCGTCCGGGCCCAGCGCGCAGAAAGTCGAGGTGGGCGGGCGGCTTTTGCGTTATCTCGACCTCGGTTAGGGCGGCACGCCGTTGGTGCTGGTCCACGGGTTTGGCGGCGACTTGAACAACTGGCTGTTCAACCACCCGGGGTTGGCGGCGCAGCGCCGGGTGATCGCCCTGGACCTGCCGGGCCATGGCGAGTCGGGCAAGCAACTGCGCAGCGGCGATGCCGACGAGTTGAGCCAGGCGCTGCTGGCGTTGCTCGATCATCTCGCGCTCGACCGCGTCCACCTGGCCGGCCACTCAATGGGTGGCCTGGTCAGCCTGACCGTGGCGCGCCAGGCCCCCGCGCGGGTCGCCTCGCTGACCCTGATCGCCAGCGCCGGGCTCGGCGAAGAGATCAACGCGGACTACTTGCACGGCTTCACCGACGCGACTAACCGCAACGCGCTCAAGCCGCACTTGATTCAACTGTTCAGCGACCCGGCGCTGGTCACGCGGCAGATGCTGGAGGACATGCTCAAGTTCAAGCGCCTCGAAGGCGTGGATCAAGCGTTGCGCCAGCTCAATGCCCAGCTGTTCGAGGGCGGGCGGCAGCGCCTGGATCTGCGCAATATTGTCGGGCAGCAGCCAAGCCTGGTGATCTGGGGCAGCGACGACGCAATCATCCCGGCCCGACATGCCGAGGGGCTTGAGGCTCAGGTGGAAATCCTGCCGGGGCAGGGGCATATGGTGCAGTTGGAGGCGGCGGAGCGGGTCAACCAGTTGATGGCAACCTTCCTCAACTCCCAGCCTTGATGCAGTCCAATGTGGGAGGGGCGGTGCGACGATTCGACTTGCCCCCGATAGCGGTGTCTCAGTCAATATTCCTGGTGACTGATCCATTGCCATCGGGGGCAAGCTCCCTCCCACCATTTAGAGTGCGTTTCAAACGGCGCGCTTGAGGGTTTCGCTCGGCAGCTCCTTGAACAACGCCCGGTAGCTATTGGAAAACCGCCCCAAATGCCAGAACGACCAGTTCATCGCCACTTGCGCCACTGTGGCCGCGGCTGAACTCAACAACTCCCGCCGCGCCCCGTTCAAGCGGCGCAAACGCAACCACTGCGCCGGGCTCATTCCGGTGTAGGTCTTGAAGCCTTGTTGCAACTGGCGCAACGGCACGCCGGCGATCTGCGCCAGCTCCAGCAGGTTGACGGTGTCATCCGGTGCATCGACCGCCCATTCGCCGATGCGCGTCATCAGCCGGCGCTCTTCGCTGCGGCGCTGCAATGACTGGCGGTCCAGGCATACGCAGGCGTTGTCGAGAATGAACAGGCAATCGTCGAGCAACTGCTGGGTGAGGGCATCGCGGCTGATCGGGTCGGTGGTGCCGGACAACCGTGTGAGCGTGCCACTGAGCCAGCGGCTGAATAACGCATTCTGCTGGCAGGTCAGCGGCGCCATGAACAACCCTTCGAGTTTCGCCACATCCAACCGATGGCGCTGCACAAACTGCGGCCCGAATACCACCGCCACTTCACGGTAGTTCTCCGGGGTGATCCAGGTGTTGCGGCTCTCGCCATTGAGCAGGTACAGCGCGTTGTCGCTGCCGTCGAAACAGAACGCCAGGGCCCCCGGCGGCGCGTTGAAATGCTGCTCCACTCGGGTGTTCATGCTCTCTTCGTAGACCTCCACGCCGTGCAGGTCGAGGTAGCGGATCTGCCCGGCAAAATGCCCGGGGGACATCTGCTGGTAGTGCTGCACCCAGCCGGGTGTCGCACGGCATTGAGCGGCCACATCACCGGTGGTGAAGGCCTGTACGCGCAAAGCGGTTGCCTGTGTCATGGGTGGAACCTGCTCGCACTCTATTGGTGCGTTGTGTTCGGAGCAAAGTGGATAGATGCCGTGGCGCGGCGAGCCCAAGATAGACCTCAATGCGCCGGAAGTACAAGCCGGTGCAGTCTCCCACCCATGACGAGGTCCTTATGAACGCCCCCTTCGATCAGCTGTCCGCCTGGCTGAAAGAACACAAGATTACCGAGGTCGAATGCGTGATCAGTGATTTGACTGGCATCGCACGCGGCAAGATTGCGCCCACCAACAAGTTCCTGCATGAGCGAGGCATGCGCCTGCCGGAAAGTGTGTTGCTGCAAACGGTAACCGGG
>Ga0070754_10001355_pt1 | contig 19871 bp, 19 predicted proteins | sample VirMetDEL_Sep_01_FD_75181 | JGI IMG/M metagenome (GOLD analysis project Ga0070754, IMG submission 75181) | Aqueous microbial communities from the Delaware River and Bay under freshwater to marine salinity gradient to study organic matter... | ecosystem: Environmental > Aquatic > Marine >... | reverse complement strand
GCTGGAAGGCTATCGCGAGAAGTGCGGCACCGATGTGATCCTCGGCAACCGCTTCGCCAAGAAGCCGATCCACCTGAAGATCCCGGTGACCATCGCCGGCATGAGTTTCGGTGCGTTGTCGGCGAATGCCAAGGAAGCCCTGGGCCGTGGCGCGACCATCGCCGGTACCAGCACCACCACCGGTGACGGCGGCATGACCCCGGAAGAGCGCGGCCAGTCCCAGCACCTGGTGTATCAGTACCTGCCATCACGCTACGGCATGAACCCGGATGATTTGCGCAAGGCCGACGCCATCGAAATCGTCCTCGGCAAGGGCGCCAAGCCCGGCGGCGGCGGCATGTTGCTCGGCATGAAAGTCACCGAGCGTGTGGCCGGCATGCGCACCTTGCCCATCGGCGTGGACCAGCGCAGCGCCTGCCGCCACCCGGACTGGACCGGCCCCGACGACCTGGCGATCAAGATTGCCGAGCTGCGCGAAATCACCGATTGGGAAAAACCGATCTACGTGAAAATCGGTGCGAGCCGGCCGTATTACGACGTGAAGCTGGCGGTCAAGGCCGGTGCCGATGTGATCGTGCTCGACGGCATGCAAGGCGGGACTGCCGCGACCCAGGAAGTGTTTATCGAGCATGTGGGCATCCCGATTTTGTCGGCCATCCCGCAAGCGGTACAGGCTTTGCAAGAGATGGGCATGCACCGCAAGGTCCAGTTGATCGTCTCGGGCGGGATTCGCAACGGTGCCGATGTGGCCAAGGCCATGGCGATGGGCGCGGATGCGGTCGCCATCGGCACGGCGGCGCTGATTGCCCTGGGCGACAACCACCCACGGCTGGACGCGGAACTGAAAAAGATCGGCTCGGCCGCCGGCTTCTATGACGACTGGCAGAACGGCCGCGACCCGGCCGGCATCACCACCCAGGACCCGGAGCTGTCCAAGCGCCTCGACCCGGTGGAAGGCGGGCGGCGGTTGGCCAACTACCTGCGGGTGATGGTGCTGGAAGCGCAGACCATGGCCCGTGCGTGCGGCAAATCGCACCTGCACAACCTCGACCCTGAGGACCTGGTGGCGCTGACGGTGGAATCGGCCGCCATGGCCCGGGTGCCGCTGGCGGGGACCAGTTGGGTGCCGGGTTCCGGTTACTAGCGGGCCCCTGTAGTGAGCGGGCTTGCCCCGCGCCGGGTGGCGAAGCCACCCCAATAAAGCCGCCGCATTCATTGAGGTAGAAATGCGGCGGTTGGTTTACGGGCGGCTTCGCCACCCAGCGCGGGGCAAGCCCGCTCACTCCACCCAGGCACTTCCCATTTCTTTTGCAGGAGCTTTGAACATGGTCAATCGTCTTCTCGGCAAATCCCTCTTCGGTTTATTGCTGGCCAGTGCCTTTGCACCCTTGGCCCAGGCCGCCGACGCCCCCACCTTGAACACCGGCAGCACCGCTTGGATGGTCACCGCCGCCGTGCTGGTGCTGTTCATGTGCTTGCCGGGGCTTGCGTTGTTCTACGGTGGCCTGGTCCGTGCGAAAAACATGCTCTCGTTGTTCACCCAGTGCTTCGGCATCGCTGGCCTGGTGGGCGTGCTGTGGGTGATCTACGGCTACAGCATGGTGGTCGACACCACCGGCATGGTCGAAGGGCAGGTGACCTTCAACAGTTTTGTCGGTGGCCTGAGCCGCGCCTTCCTGGCGGGCATGACCCCGGAGAGCCTGGTGGGGGATATTCCGGAAGGGGTGTTCGTGACCTTCCAGATGACCTTCGCCATCATCACCCCGGCCCTGATCGCCGGCGCCTTTGCCGAACGCATGAAGTTCTCGGCGGCGCTGCTGTTCATGGCCAACTGGTTCACCCTGGTCTATGCCCCGGTGGCGCATATGGTCTGGGGCGGTTCGGGGGCCTTGATGCATAACTGGGGCGTGCTCGACTTTGCCGGCGGCACCGCCGTGCACATCAATGCCGGTGTGGCTGCGCTCGCTGCGTGCCTGATCCTCGGCAAGCGCAAGGGCTACCAGAACACGCCGATGCCGGCGCATAACCTCAGCCTGACCATGGCCGGTGCGGCGATGCTCTGGGTCGGCTGGTTCGGCTTCAATATCGGCTCCGGTGGCGGCCTCAGCGGCACCTCGGGCATCGTCATGCTCAACACTCAGTTGGGCGCCTGCGCCGGGATCCTGGGCTGGATGTTCACCGAGTGGTTCAAGGTCGGCAAGCCCAGTGCCCTCGGCCTGGCCAGCGGCGCGTTGGCCGGCCTGGTGGGGATCACCCCGGCGTGTGCCTATGTGGGCGTCGGCGGTGCGTTGGCCATTGGTTTGCTGTGCGGGGTGTTCTGCTACTTGAGCGTGACGGTGTTGAAGCGCCGTTTCGGCTACGACGACAGCCTTGACGTGTTCGGCCTGCACGGCATTGGCGGCATGATTGGCGCGGTGTTGACTGGCGTGTTCTGTGTACCGTCCATGGGTGGCCTGGTGGAAGGTGTGACCATGGGCGGGCAGGTGGTTGCCCAGCTCAAGGGGGTGCTGCTGACTACGGTGTACTGCTTTGTGATCAGTTGGATCATCCTCAAGGGGGTCAATGCCCTGGTCGGCTTGCGTGCCCATGAGTCGGTGGAGGAGATGGGGCTGGACCTGGCCGAGCATAATGAACGGGCCTACAACCACTGATCATTCCCCCTGAGTAAACGCAGCTCAAAATGTGGGAGGGGCGGTGCGACGATTCGACTTGCCCCGTGGCGGCTCGGGAGCCGACGACTCTCTAACGGGTGCCCCGGGACTGAAATGTGGGAGGGGGCTTGCCCCCGATGGCGGCCTGACAGCCGACCAGGATGTTGGATCGGATCGAGTACATATCCGTTGCTGCGGTAAAGGCGGCTATTGGTTCCGCCCTTACGGCGGCTCACTTTGGAAAAGCCCCAAAGTAAGCAAAGGGCTCTTGCCCCACCACTCGGCACCTCGCCCAGGCTCGGTGTGCCCGTAATCCGACAGTGATGTGGGGGGCCGCCGCCACGCGCCATCCATGGCGCGGGGCGGCTAAACCGGCATCCCTGCCGGTTTACCCCCCACATCACTATCGGATTCCGGCCAGCGTGGTTAACGGGGCGCCTGAGATCAAGATCAAGATCTACAGCAAGAGCAAGAGCAAGAGCAAGAGCAAGAGCGGCTCGCTTCGCATCGTGGTTACCGTTGTGGATACCTATGCGCCGACAGCGGTCAGTCAGTCAGCTTGGTTGTAGCTGAGCCACGGCCATCGGGGGCAAGTTCCCTCCCGCATTTGCCTTGCTGCGTTGCAGCTGGCTCGCCACCAGGGTGTTCTTCAGCAGGTAGGCAATCGTCATCGGCCCCACACCGCCGGGCACCGGCGTGATCGCGCTGGCTACGGTGCGTGCGCTGGCATAGTCCACATCCCCCACCAACTGTGTGCCGGTCTCGGTGGTGATGCGGTTGATCCCCACATCAATGACCACTGCGCCGGGCTTGAGCCAACTGGCATCGATCAACTGCGGTCGGCCTACGGCGGCGACGACGATGTCGGCCAAACGGCACAGCGCCGGTGCATCGACGCTGCGCGAGTGCACCACGCTGACCGAGCAGTTGGCCTGCAGCAGCAGGGTTGCCATGGGTTTGCCGACAATGTTCGAACACCCGATCACCACCGCGTGCAAGCCGCTCAAGTCGCCGCAGGTTTCGTGCAGCAGGCGCATGCAGCCGCTGGGCGTGCAGGGCGTGAGCACTTCGATGCCTTGCACCAGGCCGCCGACGTTTTCGCGGTGGAAGCCATCCACGTCCTTGATCGGGTCGATCGCGTGGATCACCGCCGCCTCGTCGATATGCGCCGGCAGCGGTAACTGCACCAGAATGCCGTTGACCGTTGCATCGGCGTTCAAGCGGGCAAGCAGGTCGAGCACCTGCGTCTGGCTGGCATCTTCCGGCAGCCGGTATTCCAGGGAGCGAATCCCGACTTCCTTGGCCCGCAGCAGCTTATTACGCACGTAGACGTGGCTGGCCGGGTCATCGCCCACCAGCAATACCGCCAGGGCCGGGTAGATTTGCTGCGAGGCTAGCAGCAGGACCTCTTCGCGAACCTCGTCGAGCACCTGGGCAGAGATGGCCTTGCCGTCGATATCGCGGGCAGGCGTGGGGAGAGAGCTGGTCAAAAGCGTCACCGTTGTCTGGGGAAATAAGGCGCTGAGGGATAAGAATCCCTCAGCCATAGGCAGGCCAGAAGGCTCAGGCTACCAGTTGATGGCAGGCATACACCACCAGCACACCGGCGACCAGCGTGGCATAGGGCAGCCAGCCGGCGCGGCGCTGGCCGTCATCGGCCTGGATATACAGGTCGGTGAGCATGGCGGCGGGGAAGTGGCCCTTGTCCTGCACATAGTGGCGGTAGCAGAACACCGGCAGGATCAGCAGCGCCAACAGCAGGCCGGTGACCAGCGTGCCTGCGCCCCAGATGTCCGCGCCCAGGCCCATGCAGGCCAGGTTGACGAAGCTCAGCACGCCGCCGGCCGCCAGCAGTACGGTGGGGGCTTTGTACGGACGCACCCAGTCGGGGCGGTCCAGGCGGTGGATCCAGCCGGCATTGAGGTTGAGGAAGTTGAAGATGATATAGCTGACGTTGGACGCCGCAAGTACGAACACGTAGTCCGACATCAGCAACAGCAGCAGGTTGAACGACAGGTCGGTCCACATCGCAGCTGTCGGCGCGCCATGTTCGTTGGTGCGCCCCAGGTACTTGGGCAGCCAGCCATCCACCGAGGCCTGGTACAGGGTGCGCGACGAACCGGACATCGAGGTCATGATCGCCAGCAACGTCGCCAGCACCAGCATGATCAATACGATATTGGCCACCACCTTGCCGCCGCCGATGCTGTCGGCCATCACCTGGCCAACGCCCATGCCGCTGTAGATCGCGGGCGAGAGCAGGCCGCTGTACACCGCGGGCGTCACGATCGCGCCACTGGCGTCGAGCACCGCCGGCGTCACCAGTTGGCCCAGCCCGAGGCTGCCTTGAAACGCCAGCGGCACCAGGGTGAACACCAGGATGCACAGCAGGCCGGCGTAGAAGATCGCCTTGAAGGTGTCACGCTTGGGGTCCTTGAACTCACGGGTGTAGCACACCGCCGTTTCAAAGCCGTAGGTGGACCACGCCGCCATGAACAGCCCACCGGCCATCAGTGACCAGCCGGACATATCCCACGGCCCATCGATGACTTGCCCGGCCGCGTCATGGGCCAGGGGGTACAGCGGCAGGAAGTTGGCCTGGGTCGCGTCCCCGGTGAACAACGGCACCACGCCCACCAGCAGCAGCGGAATCAACGAGGTGACGCCGAGCACCAGGGTCAGGCGCGCCGACCGCAGGATGCCGCCGTGCTGCACGGCAAACACCGTGAGCAAAATCAACAAACCAATGGCGAACGTCGCGTTGATGCGCAACGACAGGCCGCTCTTGACCCAGCCCAGGTCCAGCAGGGTCAGTTGCCAGGTGTTGATCAACGCATCGGCGGGAAACAGCGCCGTGAGGATATACCCCGCCGCCAGCCCCGAACCGATGGACAGCACCGGCGACCAGGCCAGCCAGTTGCACCACACCGACACCGGTGCGATCAGCTTGCTGTAGCGCACCCAGGCCACCGCGCCGTACACCGAGGCGCCGCCGGATTGTGCGGGAACAGCCCGGCGATCTCGGCATAGGTGAAGGCCTGGATAAACCCGAACAGGATCGACACGATCCACACGATCCATGCCGGTTTGCCCACCGTGGCGGCAATCGCACCGATGGAGAACAACACCAGCGCGGGCACGCCACTGGCGACCCAGAAGGCCCCGCGCCAGTCGATCTTGCGGTGCAGGCTGCCCGCCGAGCCGGCAGCCTGCGGTACAGCCTCGAACGTCGTCGCTTCCATCTTCGTATTCCCATGTCTGAATAGCGGTTAGGTTGGGGCAGTCAAAATGGGGTGGCACACACGTTTCGGGACGATCAGCTACGCACCCGGCTTTTGTCCGGGTCGTAGAAAATCGCTGCGCTGACCGTGGCGCTGATGCGCTTCTGCAGGCCATCGACTTTGCCAATCTCAAGTTCAGTGCCGGGCTCGGCGCAGCTCACGTCGACCCGGCACAACGCGATATTGCTGGCCAGTAGCGGTGACCGGCAGGCACTGGTGATCACCCCGACCTGGGCCCGGCCCTGGTACACCGGGTCGCCATGGTGGGCGGCCTCGTTGCCGCTCAGGTGCAGGCCAACGAGCTTGTGGCTGGGATGGGCACTGCGCCGCAGCAGGGCGTCACGCCCGATAAAGTCGTCGGTCTTGCTCTTGAGCGGCACGCTGAAACCGATACCGGCCTCGAACGGATCGGTCTGATCGCTGAACTCGTAGCCGGCGAAAATCAGCCCGGCTTCGATGCGCAGCAGGTCCAGGGCTTCCAGGCCCAGGGGCACCAGGCCCAAGGGTTGGCCGAGTTGCCAGATGCGGTCCCAGACCCGTTCGGCGTCTTCGGGCTGGCACCACACCTCAAAGCCCAGTTCGCCGGTGTAGCCGGTGCGCGAAATCATCAACGGGCAGCCGTCGAAACCGTCCAGCCGACCCACCAGGAAGCGAAACCAGCCGAGGGTCTCCACGCTTGGTTGCGTGGGCGGAGTCCAGACCATCTGCTTGAGCAGTTCGCGACTCAACGGCCCCTGCACCGCCAGGTTGTGAATCTGCTCGCTGGCGGACTTGACCCACACCTTCATGCCCAGTTTCTGTGCCTGCTCGCGCAACCACACGCCGGCGTAGTCTTCGCCGCAGATCCAGCGGAAGTTGTCCGGGCCCAGGCGCAGCAGGGTACCGTCGTCGAGCATGCCGCCGTGGGCGTGGCACATCGCCGAATACACCACCTGGCCCACCGCCAGGCGCCGTATGTCGCGGGTCAGGCAGTACTGCAACAGGGCTTCGGCGTCGGGGCCGATGATTTCGAATTTGCGCAGGGCGGTCAGGTCCATCACCGCCACCCGTTCGCGGCAGCCGAGGTATTCCTCGGTGACGCCGTAACCGTCGTAGCGCAGCGGCAGCCACCAATTGCGGTAGTCGGTGAAGCTGCCGGTGAGGGCGCGGGTACGTGAGTGAAACGCGGACTCACGGGTGAGGATCGGGTCGGCATCCGCCGTGGTTCGAGTGCTCATGGCGATGGAAAAACGCTCCTTCTCGCTGTAGATGCGGACATGGATGTCGGTCGGGTTCCAGCCATTGGCCGGGTCAATGTCATCCGGGCACGAGGTACTGCCACACAGCAGGTCGGTCATGGCCCGCAGCAGCACGTAATCGCCGGGCCGTGACCAGGGTTCATCCAGGGTCATCTGCTGGTGCGCATCGATACCGGTGTTGAAGAAGAAATTGATCGCCGGCCAGCCGTTGCGCGCCTGCACGCCATGGGGGGCGAGGACGCGGCTGAGGTTGTCGCTGCAGTTGTCGTGCCCGAAATAGCCATGGGTTTCGTAGTAGCGTGCCGCGCAGGCCAGGGCGAATGAATCGTGGCGCCCGACCGTGTCTTGCACCACCTCCAGCATCGGTTGCATATGGCGGTCGAAAAACTTCGAAAACAGCCCCGGTGCCGGGTAGGCGCTGCCGTTCAGGGTGCGCGTGACGGTCTGGTCCAGCTCCAGCTCGACGCCGCGATCCAGGGCGCGCCGGTCGAGGGCGACGAAGTCTGAACACTGGCGGCCCGCGACGTCCAGCACCTGGATGTACTGCCCTTTGGCGACGGTGTAGCCGTGGGCGGTGCCCGCGCGCAGGGTGAATTCGTCGAGTACTTCGCCCAACGGCTCGGGCAGAGCCGGCAGCAGCAGCGGCGACGGATTGGCCCGCGTCACTATCAGACGCAGCTCGCTGGGCCGGTATTGTCGGTCGACGGCGGTGGCCTCGGCGGGTGCGGCGACGATCACCAGCAGCGCGTCCTCGGCGACAAACTGTCGGCTGTGGCCGGGCGGGCTGTCGGCGTCCCATAGCGAGGCCGCCAGCGGCAAGGCCTGTGCATCGATGCCGCGCCGCTGGAGCGCCTGGCCGATACGCCCAGGCACGCTGCACGCCGTTGACCCGCTCAGGCCCCAGCTCGCCAGGGCGCTGCGGCCGCCGGCGTCGAGGGCCAGCAGTGCGCAGGTTTGCCGGCCTTCGACGTCGATCACTTGCAGGCCGTCGCCGGGCTGCAAGTCGACCAGGGTCACGCCGCCGGCGGCCACGCGGTAGCGTTCCAGGTTCGGCGCGCGGGCAAACAGCCCGGGTTCGCGGGGATGGGAAACACGTGGTGCATTCATCATCAGCCGACCGACTTGATGGGTGTCGTGGGCTCGCCCAGGTACGCCGCCATCGAGTCATCCAGGGCCTGCAACCACGGTGTGTGGTGCGGCGGCGACTGGGTGCCGGTCATCAGCGAGCGATAGGACTTGTCGCGATAGCCCATGATGTTTTCCGCCTTGTCGTGCTTCCAGTGCAGGAAGGTTTCGTTGACGGCGGCGATGTCGAAATTCGGGTAGTCGGTGGCGTCCACCAGTTGCTGGATATAGGCGCCCTGGTACTCGAACATCTGCTGGTTGGTTTCCAGGGCCTGTTCCCGTGCGTGCCACGCTTGGCTGTCGGCGACCATGTCGGCGTGGCCGGGCAACTGAATGCGCCCGAGGATCACGTCGCGGGCATACCAGGCCTGGGCGTCGAACATGTTGAAGGAGTACCACTGGTCCTGCATGCCGAGGTAGACCAGGCGGGGGTTGGGTTCCCAGAACACGCCCTTGTAGAGGTTCATCGGCCACAGGCGGTTGTCGGTCTTGATGCTCAGTGCATCGGGCAGGAACGGGAAGTGGTGCTTGTAGCCGGTGCACAGGATCACCGCGTCGATGTGCTTGCTGCTGCCATCGACAAAGTACGCGCGGTTGTTTTCCAGGCGCTGGAGCAGCGGTTTTTCTTCCCAGTTATCCGTCCAGGCATAGCCCATGGGCGCGCTGCGGTAGCAACTGGTGATGCTGCGCGCGCCGTATTTGTAGCATTGCGAGCCGATGTCCTCGGCCGAATAGCTGCTGCCGACGATCAGCAGGTCCTTGTCCTTGAACTCCAGCGCCTCGCGGAAATCGTGGGCATGCAGGATGCGCCCGGCGAACTGTTCTAAGCCTTCGAAGTACGGCACCTTGGGCGTGGAGAAGTGGCCGCAGGCGTTGATCACGTAGTCGAATGTTTCGCAGGTCAAGGTGTCGCTGGTGTAGTCGTGGGCGTAGAGGGTGAAGCGCTGGCTCTGTTCGTCGAAGGTGACTTGGCGCACCACATTGTTGAAGCGGATGTAGTCGCGCACGCCGGCCTTTTCCACGCGGCCCTTGATGTAGTCCCACAGCACTTCACGCGGCGGGTAGGAACCGATGGGTCGGCCGAAATGCTCTTCGAAGGTGTAGTCGGCGAACTCCAGGCATTCCTTGGGGCCGTTGGACCACAGGTAGCGGTACATGCTGCCGTGCACCGGCTCGCCGTTCTCGTCGAGGCCGGTGCGCCAGGTGTAGTTCCACATGCCGCCCCAGTCCTGCTGTTTTTCAAAGCACACCAGCTCAGGGATGGCGGCGCCTTTGTCACGGGCCGACTGGAACGCGCGAAGTTGCGCCAGGCCGCATGGGCCGGCGCCGATGATTGCAACACGTAGGGTCATGAGCGTGCCTCCTGAAGGTTTCAGCGAAAGATCACTGTCTTGTCCTGGTTGATGAACACCCGGTGTTCCAGGTGGTATTTCAGGGCTTTGGAAAGGGCCACGGTTTCGGTGTCACGGCCGATAGCGACCAGCGAGTCGGGCAGGTGGGTATGATCGACGCGCTGGATTTCCTGCTCGATGATCGGGCCCTCATCCAGGTCGCTGGTGACGTAGTGGGCGGTGGCGCCGATCAGCTTGACGCCACGGTCATAGGCCTGGTGGTAGGGCTTGGCGCCCTTGAACCCTGGGAGGAACGAGTGATGGATATTGATCGCCCGGCCCGACAGTTGCTGGCACAGGCCGTCGGACAGGATCTGCATGTAGCGCGCGAGCACCACCAGGTCGGTCTGGGTGTCTTCGACGATGCGCATCAGCTCGGCTTCCTGGCCGGCCTTGGTGTCCTGGGTGATCGGCAGGTAGATGAAGCGGATGCCTTCGCGCTCGGCCATCGCCCGCAGGTCCAGGTGGTTGGAGACCACGGCGGTGATGTGCATGTCCATCTCGCCCTTGCGGTGGCGGTAGAGCAGGTCGGTGAGGCAGTGGTCGAACTTGCTGACCATCAGCAGTACGCGGGTCGGTTGGCGCGAGCTGAACAACTGCCAGTGCATGTCGAAGCCACCGGCCAGGTCGCCGAGGCCTTTGCGCAGGGCGCCGATGTCGCCGGTCACGCCGGTGTTGAAACGGAACACCGCGCGCATGAAAAACTGCCCGGTGAACTCATCGTCGAACTGCGCCAGCTCGCTGATGTAGCACTGCTGTTGGGCCAGGCACGCGCTGATCGCGGCGACAATCCCGGACGCCGCCGGGCAGGTGATCTTGAGGATGTAATGTTCGCGGGAGGCGTCCATCGAAAGCTCCTGAGTTCAGTGAAGGAAGGCTCAGCCCTTGGCCGTGCGCTTGGTTTTTTGCGGGTCGTCGAAGGGCAGGGCGTGGGTGCTGGCGCTGGCCTCAAGGCTGCCGCGAACCTGCAAGGCAATACCGGGTTCGGAACAGGCGACGCTCATGCGCGCGATGGCCATCGAGCGTTTGCTCAGGCGCGAATACATGCCGCAGGTGATCACGCCGACTTGCTGGTTGCCCTGCCACACGGTGTCGCCGGCCTCGGCGGCGCGGACGCCCTCAAGCAGCACGCCGGTGATCTTGAAGCGCTCCTGGCCGCGCAGGCGCAGGTGTTCTTCGGCGCCACGGAAGGCGTTCTTGCCAGGTGAAACAGTGAAGTCCAGGCCCATTTCCCAGAGGGTGTCGCCGGCCTTCTGGTCGGCGAAGGGGTACATCTGCGAGTTGTCGTAGGGGAAAAACATCAGCGAGCTTTCCACCCGCAACCAGTCCAGGGCAGTGAAGGCGCAGGGGATGATCCCCTGGCTCGCGCCTTGTTCGAGGATGCTGTCCCACAGGAACGGCGCATCGGCGGCCTTGCAGAAAATCTCATAGCCACGTTCGCCGGTGTAGCCGGTGCGCGAGATCATCACCGGGCGGTCGAACAGGCGGGTTTGCAGGTGGTGGAAGTACGCCAGCTGGCGGATGCCGGGCACGTGTTCGGCGAGGAAATCCACCGCCAGCGGACCTTGCAGCGACAGGTCGTGCAGGTCGTCATCGAACAGCACCGCCACTTGCCGGCCCTGGGCCGAGCGCACGAGCATTTCATGCCCGGTGCCGGCGCCATGCACCACCATGAACGCGTTGGGGCCGGTGCGATAGACGATGCAGTCATCGACGAACTTACCGTCCTCGTCGAGCATCGAGGCGTACACCGATTTGCCCGGGTAGAGCTTGGCGATGTCGCGGGTGGTGGCCCACTGCAACAGGCTCTCGGCGTGGGGGCCCACGTAATGGACTTTTTTCAGGCCGGATACGTCCATCAGGCCGGCGCGGGTGCGGATCGCCTGGTGGTGGTCGGCGAGGTCACTGCTGTAGGTCCAGGCAGTGCCCATGCCGTTCCAGTCTTCGAGGTGGGAGCCGAGGGCGCGGTACCGGTCGGCCAATGCAGAAATACGCCATGAGTGGGTCATGTGAGGTTCCTTGTCGTAGAAGAAGGGGCGTCAGGCCTGTGGGTCGAACTGGCTCAGCCACTCGACCAGCGTATGGCGGTAGCGGGTCATGCCCTTGTAGTCGGCGATGGGGTCGGGCAGGTCGCGCAGCACGCGGTGCAGGCGACAGCCCCAGCCGGGTTGGGTGACCAGCTCGTTCAGGCTGATCAGGTAGGTGCGGATGCTGAACATCACCGCGTGGCTGCGCGGCAGGCGCGCCATCACTTGCAGCTCGACCCGCAGGTGCACCTGCTGGCCGACATTCTGCGCAGTGATCCGGCCGCGATCGGCGCCCCACTCATGGAAGGTTTCCGGCGACGAATCCAGGCGCGGGTTGATGGTCAGGGTCCAGTTCAAGCGCCGTACCGGCTGGCCGACCTGCAGGTTGAGCAGGTACTTCAGCGCCCGTTCGAACACGCCCATCTGATGGGCCATGGGCACCGGTGCGTGCCATTGCTTGAAACTCATGCCGGCGTCGAACGCCAGCGACCAGTCGGCCGGGCTGGTGACCAGGCCGGCGTCCATGTACAGGTCGCCGTCGCGCTGGTCGAGCAGGGCGAAATCCCCCTGCACCTGGCGGCCGATGTACTCCAGCGGCGCGCAGGGCAGGCTGCTGGCATCGCCGAAGATGAAGGCCTGGTCGATGTCCAGCAGGTGGTTGCGCCACTGCCAGCGCTCGCCGTTTTGCGTCAGGCTGAACGCCTGCGGGTAGTCGGCGGCCAGGTGCTCCATGATCATCTGCAGCGCATCCCAGGCCGCCACTTGCATGTGCGGCATCACCAGGTAGCGGCGCGGGTCCTTGTCCAGCACCAGGGCGCGCTCGGCCATTTCCGAGCGGTAGTGCTCGCCGATGTCGAAGGCGTGCTCATAGATCGAGCCGGGGTCGCGGGAGATGGCCGGTTCGATGTTTACCGAGTACAGGTAGCTGTCCTCGATAAAGGGAAAGGGGAAACGCCGGATCGCGGCCGGGCTGTTGCGAAAGCTGAAATCGTCGCGATAGCTCAGCACGGGGCTCGTTTGCAGGGGCATGGCACTCACTCCTATAGGTCCAGCGAAACGCAGGGGCCGCTGCCGCGCGAGACGCAGGGCATCAGAAAGTCGGCCTGCTCGGCCGGGCTGAGGAAGCTGTCGCGGTGTTCGATGGCGCCGCCCTGGTGGCGTGTGATGCACTGGCCGCAGACCCCGCCACGGCACAGGTTGGGCACCTGTAGTCCGGCGTGTTCCAGGGCTTCGAGCAGGCTTTGCTCGGCCTCGACCCGCAGGCGCCGGCCGCTGCGCAGCAGCTGCAGGTCGAATGGCTGGCCGGGTTGTGCGCCCTTGAAGGCTTCCGAATGCACACGTCTGCTCGGCCAACCGAGGCGTGCAGCGTGTTGCTCAACCGCCTCGAGCAAGGGCTGCGGACCGCAGGTGTAGACGTGGCTGCCCAGCGGCCGGTTGCCGAGGATTGGGTTAAGGTCCGGGCGCCGGTCGTAGGTGTGCAGGCGCGGGCCGAGGCGCTGTTGCAGCTCGTCGAGATAGGCGTCGCTGAGGCCCCGGCGGAACAGGTAATGCAGTTCGAAGTCGGCCTGCTGTTGTTCCATCGCGGCGATATAGGCCATGAACGGCGTGATCCCGATCCCGGCGGCGATGAGGATATGCAGGCGCGCGGTGCCATGGGGTGCGAACAGATTGGCCGGTGGTGAAATCTGCAAGGTGTCGCCGACCTGCACCTGCCTGTGCAGGTACTGCGAGCCACCGCGCGAGGCGTCTTGCAGGCGCACGGCGATGCGGTAGTGCTGGGGCTGCGCCGGGTCGCTGGTGAGTGAATAGGCGTTGCGCACCGTGCCTTCGGCCAGCGGCAGGTGCACCTGCACATGGCTGCCGGGCGAGAAGCCGGGCAGGCTGCCCGTGGCGGGCCTCAGGGTGAATTCGCGCACCACCGGCGTGAGCATGCGTGCGGCGCTGACCTGGACCTTGAGGGCCGCGCTCATGGCTGGAACCCCGCGTAGGGCTGGTCGGGGTTGATGCACACGCCGAGATACGCCCCCAGGCGCCGGGAAAAATGCGTGCGGACCTCCAGCCCGACGTGGCAGCCGATGCAGTTCAACAGCGGCTCCGGCCCGGCCGCCTGGGTCAGGCCGCAGTGCGCGCAATACACCTGGCGCAGGCCGGGGATGCAGGTCATGTCGATCTCGTCGTCTTCCATACCCGCCGCACGGGCCTCGCCGTGCACACGCCAGATAAAGGCTTCGTCGCCCAGCAGGTAGAGCCGGCAGCCCACGGTGGCGCTGGCCAGTGCCTGTTGCAGGCGCCGCGCAAAGTCGGGGCGTTCGCCGTTCAACAGCAGGGGGCTGTCCAGTTCGCTGATGAACGCTGCGCTGGCGGCGGCTGATTGCATCACCACGATGGGGCGGCTGCGGGTGTGGGTCATGGGGGCCCTCCACGGTGGGTTTTGTTTCCTGTTGGGAGAGATACTTTCCTATGGGGAAAATCTTCTCAATCTGGAAAAAGGGCTATGCCTTTGGAGATAAGCCTTGCGCGCCGGCCATTCGGGGCATGGAAGTTGCTGGGCCTTTCGACCACGCAGCGCAACCGGACGGGGAGTTATCGAAGAGTGCTGACACGACCAAAAGGCTGGCCGCTCTGGTTGGGGCCTGTACGCCCCGAACAGGCGCGCAGCGTGCGCAGGTTATTGGCCGGGTTGCCCCTGCACGCTGACGGTGCCTTGTCGGGTTTCCTGGACCGTTTCGACGCACTGCTGCCGCCTGCCAGGCTCAACCTGATCCTCGGCGGCGAAGACCTGGGCCCGACGCGACGAGGGTGGGTCGATGGCTGCCAGGCGGTCGCGCGTTGCCCCTGGCGCGACGCCAGCGTGACGGACGCCCCCCAAGCCTGCGGACCGTGCCGGCAACGGGGCGTGCACCGTCTGGTGTGCGCCTTGCCCGAGGGTGAAAAGGGCGCATTGCTGCTCGACACTCCCCGGCGCGCCGGTGGCAGTTGGCGCCAGCTACTGGAAGAGGCGGCGCAGGCGGTAGGTGTGAGCGTGCGCCTGCGCAGTCAAACCCGTGAACAGCAGCGCAAACAGGCGACCTCCCGCCACGGTGCGCTGGCCCGTGAACTGCACGATTCGGTGGCGCAGCAGTTGGGTTACCTGTCGTTCCAGGCCCATGGCTTGCAGTCGCAACTGGGCGAGCCGGCACTGCAGGACCTGTGCACCGGCCTGAGCCAACTGCAACGCCAGGTGCGCGAGCTGATCACCAGTGCGCGCCTGACCATGGACGGGCGCTCGCTGCGCCAGGCCCTGGCCGATTCGGTCGCGGAGTTCTCGCGGCGCTGCATCATCGTCTTCGAACTCGACAACCGCCTGGCCGACGACGCCCTGAGCCCGGAAACCGAATTGCAGATCCTGCAGATCATTCGCGAGGCCCTGGCCAATGCGGTGCGGCATTCCCACGCGCGCCACGTGCGCATCGAACTGCGCCAGACCCAGGACGGCGACGCCTCGGTGTCGGTGGAAGACGATGGCATCGGCTTGATCCCGGCCTGCGACGAGCACAACCATTTCGGCCTGGCGATTATCCGCGAGCGCGCCGCCAGCATCGGCGCGCGGCTGAGCATAGAAGCGATCCGCCCGCACGGGGTGCGCGTGCACCTTGGCCTGCGCCGCCACCACGATCTGCCACAGGGGAGTCTCGATGGGCTGCACGACCTTATTACTGATCGATGATCACCCGTTGTTTCGCAAGGGCCTGGCGCAGTTGTTCGATGCCAGCGGCGACTTCGAAGTGGTGGGGCAGGCGGCCAGCGGCCGCGAGGGCATCAACCTGGCCGTAAGCCTGACGCCGCAACAGGTGCTGCTGGATTTGCACATGCCTGGCCTCAGCGGTTTGCAGGTGCTGGATGAACTGCGCCAGTTGCATCTGGATTGCCAGGTGGTGGTGCTCACCGCCTCCATGGACCGCGCCGAGTTGCTCACGGCCTTGCGCCTGGGCGCCAGCGGTTATGTGCTCAAGGAAACCGAGCCGGATGCGTTGCTGGCGTATATGCGCAACTGCCACAAGGGCGCGATCGTACTGGACTCGAGCCTGATTGCCTTGCTCGCCGACCAGGCCGAGCCCACGCAAGCGTGTGAGGCTGCGGGCAGCGAAAACCTTACCGAGCGCGAAGGCCAGACCCTGGCGCTGATCGCCGCCGGCATGAGTAACAAACAGATCGGCAGGGAACTGGGGATCAGCGACGGCACGGTGAAAATCTACGTGCGCAGCCTGTTGCAGAAGCTCGGCCTGCATTCGCGCCTGGAGCTGGCGGCCTGGGTGCACAGCGGTGCCTTGATGAAACACGAGGAGCGCCACTAGATGAGGGACAGCCCCGAAGCGTTTGCGCCGCCGCCGATTGACCTGATGGATTGCTTTCCCGCCGCCTTATTGCAACTGCGCGACAACGGTCAGATCGCCCACTTCAACCTGGCCTGGGCCGAGTTGATGGGCGCGCCGGGCGCGGAGCGCAACCTGATGGACTACGTGCACCAGGAAGACCGCCCGCTATGGCGCCAGGCCCTGAATGAACTGCGTCGCCGCCCCGACACCTCATTCAACCAGCGCCTGCGCTTTGTGCACCCCAGTGGCGAACTGCGCTGGTTCGAGATCAGCCTCAAGCGCGGCCCCCAAGGCTTCTACCTGGTGGCCGGGGACGTTACTGCCCACAAGCGCCGCGAAATCGCCTGGCAGGCCAGCCAGCGCAGCAGCATGAGCTTGCTCGACAGCATGCCGGGCCTGATCTATCGCGGCCGCAACAACCGCGACTGGACCATGGAATTCGTCAGAGCCGGCTGCCTGGAGTTGACCGGTTACCCCGCTGAGCGACTGGTGGACAACCATGAGTTCACCTACAACAGCCTGATCCTGGCGCAGGACGCCGACTATGTGTGGCGCGAGGTGCAATATGCGTTGTCACGGCAGGAGCCGTTCGAGCTCAATTACCGGATTCGCTGCGCCGACCGCTCGATCAAGCACGTGTGGGAGAAGGGCGTGGGGATCTATGCCGATACCCGTGAGGTGTTGGGGATCGAGGGGGCGATTTTCGAGCGCAAGAGTTGACGGATAAACGCGATTCAAATGTGGGAGGGGCTTGCCCCCGATGAGGGCGTGTCAGTGAATGCATCTTTAACTGACACAACGCTATCGGGGGCAAGCCCCCTCCCACATGGGATTCAATGCGCGCCTGCGGCCTTGTTCAGATCACTCTCCGCCCACTGCGTATACACGCACGCATCCGCCGTCGCCCAGCGCACACGCACCGGGTCGCCGGCCTTGAGGGGCATGCCCGCGGCGGACAGCGCCTTGACCGTCATCGATGTGCCGCCGAGGGTTTTCACTGTGCAGGTCTGGCTTTCGCCGAGGAACAGCACCTCACCCACAATCGCCGACACTTCATTCCAGCCCGCCGCCAACGGTTGTTCAGCGGCCTGTTCGACACTCAGCGCCAGGGCTTTTTCCGGGCGTACCATCAGCAGCACCTCCTGCTCGGTGTGCAACCCGCTGGTCAGGCGGATCGACACGGATTGGCCTTCGAACGCCGCCACGGCATTGCCCTGGGCCTTGAGCTTGAGGAAGTTGGAGTTGCCGAGGAACGACGCTACGAACGCGTTCGGCGGGTTCTGGTACAGGTCGAAGCCGCTGCCCAGGCCGACGATCTTGCCGTGGCTGAAAATCGCGATGCGCTGGGACAGGCGCATGGCTTCTTCCTGGTCGTGGGTCACGTAGACGATGGTGATGCCCAGGCGCCGGTGCAGTTGACGCAGTTCGTCCTGCAGGTCTTCGCGCAACTTCTTGTCGAGGGCGCCGAGGGGTTCGTCCATCAGCAGGATGCGTGGTTCGTACACCAGCGCGCGGGCGATGGCGACCCGTTGCTGTTGGCCGCCGGACAATTGCGAAGGGCGGCGATGGGCGAACTGTTCCAACTGCACCAGCTTGAGCATGGCGTCGACGCGCTTGTCGCGTTCGGCGCTGGCCAGTTTGCGAATCGCCAGGGGGAAGGCGATGTTGTCGCTCACCGACAAATGCGGGAACAGTGAGTAACGCTGGAACACCATGCCGATGTCGCGCTTGTGCGGCGGTACGTTGACCAGCGATTGGCCGCTGACCAGGATCTCGCCGCTGCTTGGCGTTTCGAAGCCGGCAAGCATCGACAGCGTGGTGCTTTTGCCCGAGCCGCTGGAGCCGAGGAAGGTGAGGAATTCGCCGTCCCGGATGTCCAGCGAGATGTTGTCCACGGCAGCGAATTCGCCGTAGTGCTTGTTCAGGTTGCGCAGGCTGACCAGGGGTTGGCCATGGCTCTGCGCGACATCGTTGATCACTGCACTCATGTTCTTCTCCTCGGCGCTCAAGCGCGGGTTTCGGTACGCCGGCGAACGGCGGCGGCAATCACCATGACCAGCACCGAGAGGCCGATCAGCAGCGTCGACGCGACGGCGATCACAGGCGTCAGGTCCTGGCGCAGGGTGGTCCACATTTTTACGGGAAGGGTTTGCAGGGTCGGGCTGGCCATCATCACGCTGAGCACCACTTCGTCCCATGAGACCAGGAAGGCGAACAGCGCACCGGCGACCATCCCCGGACGAATCGCCGGAAAGGTCACCTTGAACACTGCCTGCAACCGCGAGGCGCCGCAGATCACCGCCGCGTCTTCGATCGACTGGTCGAACAGCTTCAGCGAGTTGATGATCGAGATGATGGTGAACGGCAGCGCCACGATCACATGGCTGACCACAAAGGCGAACATCGTGCCGGTGTAGCCCAGCTTCAGGAACAGCGCGTACACCGCCACGGCGATGATCACCAGCGGCACGATCATTGGCAGGGTGAACAGGCCGTAGAGCAATTCACGGCCGGGGAAGCGCCCGCGCACCAGGGCAAAGGCGGTGGGCAGGCCGAGGGCGACGGCGAATACGGTGGTCAGCACGGCCACCTTGAGGCTGGCCATGGCCGCGTTCATCCAGTCGGCGTTGGAGAAGAACTGGCCGTACCATTTCAGCGTCCAGCCCGGCGGCGGGAACACCAGCCATTGCGACGAGCCGAACGACAGCAGCACGATAAACACGATCGGCAGCAGCAGGAACAGGCCGATCAACCCGGTGGTGGTGTAGAGGCCCAAGCGCATCCTGCGGCTCATGGCATTGGGAGTCAGGAGCATGACGGCTTACCTCGCGTTGCTGGCGCCAACCGGGGATTCCGGCTGAAGCTTCAGGTAGAAGTAGAACAGCACCAGGGTGATGAAGATCAGCAACGCGGCGCCGGCACTGGCCAGGCCCCAATTGAGGAACGATTGCACCTGCTGGATGATGAACTCGGGCAGCATCATGTTCTGCGCACCGCCGAGCAGCGCCGGGGTGACGTAGTAACCGAGGGACATCACGAACACCATCAGGCCGCCGGAGAACAACCCCGGCCGGCACAGCGGCAGGAACACGCGCAAGAAGTTGGTCCACGGGCTCGCGCCGCAGATCGAGCCGGCCTGCAGGATCATCGGGTCGATGGCCTGCATGGTCGCCTGCAATGGCAGCACGATGAACGGGATCATGATGTAGCTCATGCCGATCACCACGCCGGTGAGGTTATGCACCATCTCCAGGGGCACATCGATGATGCCCATGGCCATCAGCGCCTTGTTGATCACCCCGGAGGCCTGCAGCAAGACCAGCCACGAGTAAGTGCGGGCGAGCAGGCTGGTCCACATCGACAGCAGCACAATATTCAGGATCCAGCGCCCCCAGCCGCGCGGCACCAGGGTGATCGCCCAGGCCAGCGGAAAGCCCAGCAGCAGGCTGAACAGGGTCACCAGGCCCGCCACCAAAAGGTGTTGAGCAGCACCCGTGCATAGGCTGAGTTGGCGAACAGCTGTTCGTAGTTGCCCAGGCCCGGCGTGGGTTCCAGTACGCCGCGCAGCAACAGGCCGATCAGCGGCGCCAGGAAGAACAGGCCGAGGAACAGCAGGGCCGGGATCAGGTTGCTCGAGCCCCGCCAGCGCTGTACCAGGGACGGCGCCCCGGCCTTGGGCGAAACCGCGCCGGCAGCGCCGAGGGCGCTCCCGGTCGGTGTGGTTGCCGTCATTTTCATTTGACTAGCCATTCATTCCACCGTGTCGCAATGGCCGGACCGTTCTTGGCCCAGTAGGCGAAATC